>Ga0214544_1003214_pt1 | contig 34081 bp, 15 predicted proteins | sample CNSS3metaG_FD_160074 | JGI IMG/M metagenome (GOLD analysis project Ga0214544, IMG submission 160074) | Root nodule microbial communities from cowpea collected in UCLA plant growth center, Los Angeles, California, USA - CNSS3 | ecosystem: Host-associated > Plants > Roots > Nodule | place: USA...
TCAGTAATCCTTTTAACTGTTTACTTGGGAATGTACCTTACTATCAAGACGTCCGTTTTTGATTCTAGAATAATATGCTGTTTGTTTTGCCAATGTTTTTGCAGTAGTCACTATTGGCAGTCAAGGTCTTCAATTGGTAGCATAATGGTTTTTGCAATTAATAGGTTTTGGTATTCTTTGTAAATGAAGGATTTGCCCTTAACATCAACACTTTTTCATTGTCAATAATGACTTTGGAGAAGTAGGATTCATCAATTTCTTTGAAAGAACTGACTTCACGAGGCGTATTTGCTGCTACTTGTAAAATAATAAGAAAGGGTAATGAAATAAGTTGGAGTAAACCTTAGTTTTGTTTACGAAATTGTGAGATGCTCACAAGCTTATTCCTTTAGAAGGAAAAAAAATGAAGCCTCCAAGATGTATATACAGTAATTGATTTTGATAAATGTTGCAGTTTGATAAAGATTACAACTTTTAAAATAAATCATGAGATGTAATTTCTAAAATTTAGTTGATTTTTGTCCTTCAAGTGGTAGAATGATATTAGAATCAAACCATAATTAAGTAATAAAAACAACAAAAGTTAGTAAATAATCTTTAGTTTTCAAATTAACACCAGAAAAAAGTTAGTAAATTCATTTATTCAAAAGTACTACTATTTATAAATTTGAGGTTAAAATATTCTATTTTGTCATCGTTTTTTATCAAAATCTCAATTTGGTCCTTATATTTTTATTAGTCTCAATTAGGTTTTTATTTTTATAAATAAGTAGTAATTTAGTCTTTTTCGTTAGTATGGAAATAACACCATTAAGTAGCTGTCATGTGTCAGCTTCTTGTTTTTTAAATTTTTTTAAATATTTATACCACGTGTTACGTCTGTAGTGTGTCACATGTCAATCTAATACGGTGACATGTGTCAAGTTATTCTATAAATTTCAATTTGGTTATCATATTTGTTAATTTGATTTGATTTTAGTTCAAAATTTTTTAAAAATTTTTAATTTCATATGCTCTAAATTTAAACCAAACTTAACTTTTATATAGATATTATATTATTTTTATTAAAATCGATATTTCTATTAAATATTTTAATAATATTAAGTTTATTTATAATTAAAATTTTAAATGTATTTATTTTAATTTATTCTAAAATTATTTTAAGATTTTACATTTGAATTTATAAAATTGTTAGTTTTAAGTCAATTCTAAGATTTGTATAGAAATTGTTGAAATATAATGTTATACAAATATTTTGAATATAAATTTATCAATCTATATATTTATAATTTTAAAATAAAATTTAAATAGAGTTTAATGTAAGATATATATTTAAATAAACTTAATATTGTTAAAAGTATGTAAAAGAAATATCACTTTTAATAAAAATATCATCATATATAAAAATTAAATTTGGTCTAAATTTGGAGTACATAAAATTGATTTTTTTTTAAAAAATTTGGACTAAAATCAAATCACATTATCAAATATGGAGACTAAATTAATATTTCATACAATAATTTGACACGTGACACTATATTAAATTGACACGTGACACACTACAAAGGTGACACGTAGCATAAATATTTTTTTTAAGAATTTAAAAAAAATTAATTTTAAAAAAAAAAATCAAAAAAATAAGAAGCTGACACGTGTGATACTTACTTAACATGTTAGTTCCATACTAATGACAAAGACCTAATTGTTATTCATGGACCTAATTGAGACCAATAAAAATAAGAAAAACTAAATTGAGATTTTAGTAAAAAACGAAAACCAATAAAATAATTTAACCTAAATTTTAAGGCAAGAATAATAATACTACCATCAACGTATTAAAGATAAAATTATATGAATTGTATTCTAATCTTTTATATAGAAACAAATAAAAAGATTTATACAATAAAAACTATAAAATACTAAAATTTTCTATTAAAAATAAAAAATATTATTTATAGACTTAAACATTTTGATAAAAATAATTATCTAATGTATATATAAATTAAACTAGAAAATTCGAGGGTCAATGGCTCCTAAGAACTCAGCTATAACACTTAACATATGATGACATCAGTTGAAATGATAATATTGGATGCAAATAACACAATCATGGGTCTGAAATGATAACATTGAAATCCTTGTATATAATAGATTCTCTCTTTCAGGGAAATAGAGGAATCAAACTTTGATTTGGGATCACTAAAGTCGTCGAAGGTACTCAAAGAATGACGTGAAACTTTTGTGGTGCAATTCCTTCCCTATGTATCAAGGATACTTTCCTTCAAAATCATTTTTAATTATTTAAGGTTATATTTCAATTGTTCAAAGCATATATATTAATTATTTGAGCTTCTTCCTAAGCATTACCTTTACTGCAATATTTGAATGTTTTTCCCAAATTTCTGTGACAAAATTGGATCCTTCTCTTCAAATTCCTGCAGGTGTTTGGTGAGATGTAACTCAAGTTCTCTTTCGTTTTCATAATATATATATAAATATAGACAGAGAGAGGTGTGTTTCTATGATTGATTATTTATAGCCAGATTTTTGTTTTTCAGTAACAGGGTGTATCAGAGTGAATACATTCCTACACCTACCTTTTCTTTGTTCGCAATTATTTCAAAGCTTCAACTCTAATTTTGTCATTTAACTTAATTAAAAATAATAGTTTTATATAATGCTTCTAAGTATTATTATATCATCATCTATAGCCAAATCCTTTTAGAGTTCAAACTTTCTACTGTATTTCATATCTTCGAATTAAATAATCTTGAGTGTACAATCTATGTTGACTTAGGAGAATAATGAAAATAATTTGTTAAGTTTAAATTATAATTTTAGAATGAATAAAATATCTAGACAAAATATATAGCTTATCTAGATAGAATACTTGGATAACATACGAAAGGTATTGGTTACAACTCCTATCAATAATGTTTTTATTTTAGAGATTTAAAACAAAATTTGAAAGATTAATGAATCTGTATGTATATATGATTGTATCATGAATTTGATATAAAAACCTATTTAGCTTTGTGAGTATTTGTTTGTTTGCAGTAAAATGTCGATTCGAACAAACAAGATGAAAGCAGTAGCTGTGTTGCTGAAGCAGTTGACGACAGCAAGGAGGAAATTCTATGAAAGGGGAAGAGATGAATCATTTGATGGGAAGTTGGAGAAGTTGAGGTTGGATCTGAACAAGATAAAAGATGTGTTTGTGGAAGTGAAGAAGAAGGAAGAAGAACTCCTTGACACATTAGCACAGGTGTATGACCATCTTCGCAAGTTAGAACGCGTGAAACTGGATGAAGACATGGATGGAATTTGTAATAGAATCAGAGATTCTGCTCTCATGTTGCTCCCAACGCTTGTTTTTGATGACTCATATAAAGACGATGATAACAAGGGTGGCAAAATATCTCACTCATCGGAAGACTTGTTGCAGCTCCAACATCAGAATATTTGGACTCTGGAAGATTATTACCGGTTACACGATCCATCAAAATGTTGCCTGTGGTCTCTCCTGATTTTCCCTGTGAACGCTGTGATAAGGAAAAGAAATGCAATTAATTTGTGGATTGGAGAGGGTTTGATTGGAAATACAGAGAACAAAACAGCAGAGGAAGAGGGCGAGGATGTGATTGATGATCTTTTGAAATGTGGTGTGATTGTACGCTGTGGCAATGGAAATGATCCCTTTGTCCATAGATTTCGAATTCTTCCAGGAGACCTTCATGGTGTGTCGAATTTAATTAGAGATTCAGAAAATATCATATCATCGCCGTTACAGCTTGATAGTAAAAAGGTTACAGTAGGTGGGGTTCATACAAAAAATGTGACTTTACGTAATATTTTTAATATTGGTGCAAGTTATCTGTATTTCAGCCCGCAATGGACCACTGAATTGAGGAATTTAGAGGTGCTTCAACTTGGGCGTTGGCAAGATTCAGCTTTGCATCACATTGAAGTTGGGAGTCAAGAATTCTTGAAAGATCTGAGATATCTGAAAGAGTTGAAGTATCTGAGTCTGCGTGGGATGTCGAGAATATTCGAGGTTCCATCCTCCATTGCAGAACTTGAGAAGCTACTGATTCTTGATGTGAAAGCATGCCATAATTTGGAAAGACTACCTGATGATATTTCATCAATGAAAAGTCTGACACACCTTATTATGTCTGATTGTTGCTTACTGGAGGGCATGCCAAAGGGGATTGAGAAGCTCAGTAATCTGGAAGTACTCAAGGGATTTCTAATAAGTACTCCTGAAAAGACTCCTTGCAGAATATCAGATCTGAAAAATTTGGAAAAACTAAGGCGACTCAGCATACGTATTGGAAGTGAGGCCCAGATCAGGGATGAGGAGTTTGAAGGTTTGAAAGATTTTTTAGCACTTGAGAAGCTGAAGATATCTTGGAGTGTGTCTGATCCAAAGTATGCTAATATTGGTGTTATTTTGCCACGAGGTTTGAGAAAGTTTCATCTTGAATGTTTTCCTGGAAAGTTTTTGGAAAAATGTTTTCATGTGTTCGGGTTGAAATTGACGGAGCTAAAGATAACTGGAGGAAAACTGGAAAGTATGAAAGTAGATTTTAGTTGGTGGTGGAGAGTGGAAATAATGCGTGTGAAGTACCTTAAGCAATTGAAGGTGGACATAGACGATTTGAAAGCATTGTTTCCTGAGCTGAGATATGTAGAAGTTAAACAAGTCTCAAACATTTCATACGTTCCACATCAATGGACAGATGAATAGGACTTCATGCTGTAAAATGTTGTAAAATGTTGTGCATATTGTTTACTTCGTTCTCTGAATAATATTATGTTATTTACACTATGTTGTATATATAGAGTGAGCAAAAGTTGAAAACTAAAGAAACAATAAATATGAGTTGTCTCTGGTACTAAATCTTGTATCTCCCTGTTAAGTGCTTTGAATAATAATGTCTTCTAGATTGTCTCCTTTGCTAAAATAACAACTACAACTCTCGAAAATTCTAACAACTCAAATTCAATTCTTATCATTTAAGCTTTAGAATTTATTTTTCAACCCATACTTCTTCTCCCCTTCTCACCTTTCGAAACTAACAATACCTTTCGAAATTTTCAATCTAATTTATTATTACAAACCGACTTATATTAATTAAAATAGTATTACATGTTTCTTTATATTTTAAAGTATTCCTTTTAATAAATGTAAGCATTTTTTTAAATTTATTTTAAGATTATTTATTTAATTTTGGTATATTAATTAAAATAGTACAGTACAATAATTTTTCTGTTTTTATAAATAAATTGTAATATATTTGTTATATAGATTTAATTTTAATATATGTATATTAATTTTAATGTATGTTGTCTAAAATTTAATTTTGTAAAATAGAATCTCGTAGAATTGGTACTAAACAATAAAAAATATAATTATCTGTTTAAAATCAGTTTCGGACAGTAATTTAAAAAAATTAAATTAAATTTAAATATTTTTATGGATAATTAATACACATGAAAATATATTAATTACAAACAAAGTATTTTAATTTTTCTTAAATTATTCAGTAAAACATTTATGAAAACGTGGATTTGAAAGATATTACTTTATTTCATAAAAGCAATTTTGATTCTTATGTGTTCACATTTTGATTTCATATAAAATGTTATAAATAAACTTAATTTTAATTGTACAGTAAGTATAATAAAAAGATACTGTATCTGTATCTATTAATTAATTTAGATACAATATTTATTTATTTTATTATATATAGAGAAAGAGAGTTCATGTTATGTATTATATTATAAAAAATAAAAAGAAAACTACGGTAAGAAAATATTTTAAACATAATAATATAAGTCGAATATGATCTTCACATCACAATTTTGTACATCGCGTAATCATTTATATATTTAATTTTTGAGGAAAATGATATCAGATAACATAATAGAACTAAATTAATAAGAAAAAAAAAGTAAAATAATTATAATAAAATAAAATTAGATGAAACATAATACTAACTAGTAAAGTTTGGTACATAATATTAAAATTCAAATATTAAGTAAAAATAATAAAGTAAATAATTTTTTTTACATCATTATTAAAAGAAAAATGGAAAATTAGGATAAAAAAAATTAAATAATTGATAAAAAAATTAAGTAGTTTTAACTATTATCACAAAGATATAATGTAAAAGATCTATTGTTGAATTTATGATTTTTGTTTTAACTTTTATTGGGATAACAATGAGTCGGAAAGACGGACGATGGTTATCCGTTGTCAGACCCCAACACAAAAATCCAATACGTTATCCATCATGTTAACCATTTAAAAAATATTTATAAATTTTTTAAATTTCGTGATATCTTTTACACCAGAAGATATTTAAAAAGAAATATTTTTTAGATTTTTAAAATTAAATCTAAATAAAATTAAAAATATAAATAAATTATATAAATTATATTAAATATAAAATAAATTTTAATTTTAATTAATTAAATTTAATAAAATATAAATAAAATATAAGTTATTATTTAATTTTAGTTATAATTTTTTAATGATAATTGATAGATATAATTAAAAATAGTATAAATATTAAATTAAAATACGAAGACCAAATTAAAATTTTATGAAAAAAACGAATACTAACGAAATATCTAAACTTAAATATTAAATTAGTTGTACCTCATTACATGCAATAAGTAAGTAGATATTTCAAAGGGTTATTAAATCATATATTATAAAATAATATATCCATTTGAAATTTGAAATATCTACTCATTAGCCCTATGTCGATTGGGATACTTTAGTCATCCCCAATGTTTATTAGATTTTAATCATTTTAAATTATTTTAAAAAAAAATTAGAACATTCTAGATGCGTACAACACATCAACTAACCATTTTGAAAGTTTGAATCTAAGCATAATTATTTTGAAGCATTTATCACATACTCAAACAAGATTGGGATGACAAAACATTTTAGGCTTAAGTACGTGATAAATTTGGATACTTCTAGTTAAGTACGTATTAAATTTGTATTTTGATTGAGAATTTAATAAATTACAAAAAAATTAATTTTTTTTTTCAATTGTGTATATGCAGTTAACTTCTTTTAGTTTAATGATGTGGTAGTTAATTAACTAACGTTATTATTATCTTGTCATTATATTTTGTTGATTAGTCATTACATATAATTTTATTATATTAAAATTTTATAAATAATAATTTTGTAATTTATAATTTTAAAATTTGATGATTTTATAGGACTGAAATAATGATTATTGTCTAATTTTATAACAATCATATATATATATATATGAATTAAATTCGTATTAAATTTTGTTTGAATAAATTTTGTAGACTCAATGTGGTACGCTTAAATAATTGGAGAGGGAATTGAAATTCCACTTTAACAAAATTTAAGAAATTTAAGCATACAAGATTTAAAAATACAAGATTTAAACGTAAAAATTTAGTAGTACAAAATTTATTCATACAAGATTTAATTTGAATAAACATATATATGGATGGTGATAGAGTAGACAATACTCATTGTAAAATTTAAAAATCATAAGTTTACATATGACGACAACACTCACTGAGCCAATATGATAAGATAATAGTTAAGTTGGTCACTCAACAACAATACATAAAGTTATATTTAATTGCGGATATTGAATTAAAAATTTTAATTTTATTGAGTACATAATATATTATAAAATTTATTAGAAACTTAATTAAAAATTTATGTATTTATGAAACTTAAAACATAATTAAACTAACAATTGAAATGTATTTGTGTCGATGTCTTTAACATCAACATTTTCTTCATTGTCAATAGTGATTTTGGGGAGGTAGGATCGATAAATTTCTCTCAAAACAATTGACATCAGTTGTTTATTAGTCAAACTTATTTGATGTTACTTGTATAATAATAAGAAGCAACAAACAACGACCTCTTATTCTATCTTGGTGCTTAAATAATTCTTGATTTTTGTCCTTCAAGGTAGAAACTATAAAATAATGAAATATTTTTTTAAAATAAAAACTAATATTTAAATTTTGGGATCACTAAAGTCGTCGAAGTTAAAGAATGACGTGAAACTTTTGTGGTGCAATTCCTTCCTTCAAATCATACTCAAACTGGAAATTATGATGCCATGATTTAGTTTCCCTCAGATGTCAACTATACTTTTCTTCACAACTATCTTTAATATCAGCTTATATTTTGTCGATGTTTTCCCCAAATTTCTATGCCAAAATTGGAAATTATGAAGTTTTATATGATGCCTCAAATGATTGTTATATCATTTTTTTAATGGAACTGCATCTACCACCTGTTGTCAGATCACTTCAAACTCATTTACTACATTGCATATCCTTTGAATTAAATAATCTTAACCGTAAAGTTTATATATGCTGTTTTATTTGTGGAGAAAAGAAAAGTTTCATTTGAACTTTTCTTAGTTATTCATATTATGTTTTCATAATATTCACCCGGCGGTATATGATATATTTAGTAATGACCAATTATTCATTCTTGATGATAGTCCTTATAAGCTTGATCTTATGTAACTTACTAAATTGTTAAGCTTTTCTCAATTACTCAATGAAATCTATTGTGTTAGAAAAATAAGGATGGTTTTGTTAAATCAATAAAAGATTAATTGATTTTTAGACATTTTCTTAAAAGCACTTGAATCAATAAGCACAACCTTTTTGATTGCTATGAGACAGCACTTGAAAATTGCATGTATAGTTCAACATGTATTTGTGTGATTCGTTCTTTGTGATTACAAAAGTTATCTACAAGACAACAAGATTTAAAGTGAATATCTATTTATAAAGTTTGCCAAAGAAGCTTATACTAGCCATCTATATGAATTTTTACATCTCAATCATTGTTGAAAATAATTAGTGTCAATCTAAGTTCCAAATGACAACGATAGATATCTTATACGAAAAAAATACCCTTAAACCTAATGCCTTGAGGTTTTCAAGTGTTGGATTAAATTCACATTTATAAAATCTCTCCCGATGAACCTCCTTAAAAAAAAACCTAATTTGAAAAAAAAATTAAGTTTGATTTTAACTTTAAAAAATTGTTGTTTTCTTTAACATTGTGTTCTGAACTAGAAAGTCTCAGTAGTGGGTATTTTAGAAGAAAGACAAACAAAATAAAGAGAGGTAGATTCTAAAAGTGTAATCTATAAAATCAACATCTTTTAAAACATCACCAAAACATATCATTGATCCCTCGGGTATTTTGGAGCTTTTATTCAAGATCAACATATTGATCCTTCATGTATTATGTATCATCTTCCTTTATGTTCTCTACTCATGCACGCTTTTGCTTTCATTGACATCATTGTAAAGAGTAGCATAATTTCAAGAACGTATTTGCTATTGTAATTATTATTTTCTATTTCTTCTTTTCTTTCCTGTCCTCGCCTCTAAAGGTAGGTGTGAGTGTATACATACATACACACGCAAAAAGAATACTGTAGTACAAAAAACATGGGTGACGTTGTGTGTATTGTTTGTTTGCAGCAAAAATGTCAATTCGAAGGAACAAGATGAAAGCCGTATCTGTGTTGATGAAGCAGTTGACGACAGCAAGGAGGAAATTCCATGAAAGGGGAAGAGATGAATCATTTGATAAGAAGTTGGAGAAGTTAAGGTTTAATCTGAACATAAATATCTTGGAGTGTGTCTGATCCATGGTACGCTGATATTGGTGTTATTTTGCCACGAGGTTTGAGAAAGATGCATCTTGAATGTTTTCCCGAAAAGAGTTTTGCAGAATGTTTTATACCTCATCTGTTAGAATTTGGTGGAAGGTGGTCATACTCCACCTGAAGTACCTTACGAAATTGCATTTTGACATAGACAATTTCAAAGCATATTCTTGCCTCATGACCTCAAATATCTACGAATTAAACAAATCTCAAATCATTCATGCATTCACCGTCAATGGGACTTCTAATATGAATCGGTTACTCATTAAAAAAGAGAGGTAAAATTAAGTTCATGCACTAAAATGTTGTATATCTGTTACTAAACTTTATCTCATAATTTACTGCTATGAATAATGCGTTATAAATTGTCTCCCTTGTCAAAATAACATCTAAAACAGTCTGAAAATGCTACGCACTCAAATTCAGTTCTAATTATGTAAATTTTTCGAGTTCATTTTTGAACACATACTTATCTTTCTCACATAAATAATATGTTAGTAATGATCGAATATATATTAAAGTTATTGAACAAATTATTTGAAAAAAAAAATTAACATCATTTTAAAAGATAAATTTTAAATTTAATTAATTTATTTGGTAGAGTAATTGTTCTTGAAAAGGGTTTTAATTTTTTAAATTTAATTAATGTATTCACAACTGTGGTGAGTAATTGGAAAATTTTTAGTTTCATACTTATAGCCATTAATTGTTCTTGAAAGGGGTTTTAATTTAACTGGCGTAATTTAATTTATTCTATATGCACAAATTGATGAATTTTGAAGATGTTTTCGATTTAAAACTGAGTTTTTTCTTCAATGATAGTCATTTCTTTTGAATTTTAGTGTGTATTTGTCATTATCTCAAATATCTAGTTTTGTGTTGTATTATCATTGTTAATGGTAACACAAACTATAAAGTATATATGAAACGAAATATTCCCTTTCTAATTATTTTATAATAATATTATTAGAGTATAACATTCACCAACTTTGTCATTCTCAAAGTTTGAATCCAATGCATTCCTTATCTTATTGGACGAACTAATTATTGACATATTGGATTAACATATTTGTTCAACTAATTTGTAAACATTGAAGTATGAATCATGAATAAGTGGGACATCTCAAGTTACAAAACGATCTAACAATATATAATAAAAATAATACATTTATGTAGAATTATTTAACAATCTTATAGAAATCGAAAATTACACGATCACCAGTTTTACATGAAGTTATCATATAAAAGGATCTACGTTGACTATTTATTTTTTACAAAAGTTATTATTATTTTACTTTAAAGCTCAAAACAATGTGAATAAGTATAGTAAACAAAAATTCATAAATAGTTTGTTTCTGTAAACCCCTTTTTCAGCTTATATGTGTATGGGCCTGACCCTTTTCGTAGGCCCAAAGGTCAGCCCCTTAGGGGACCCCAAGACCCCTTCCAGCCTCACTCATTCTCACTTCACTCTTTTTCCAGATACCTGATGTAAGATTCGTGAAATTTAATTAATTAATTAATTAACAAATGTAGGTAGTAGGAGCCTTTATGACATTAAATATTGTTTGATGTGATGTAAAATAGTATTAGTTCAAGTGGTTGAGAGTACTTGGTTTGTATGAGAGGACTTTGGTTTGAGTCCTATGTATGCCAATTATATGTTGTTTGTTTTATTATTAATTTTAATAATATGTATGAGCATGGAAGTGGTAATGTAACCCTATACTTATGTGAATTATGATGAAACATAAATTGCTTGAGTGGTTGTGCATTGATTTGATGATAAGCATGGTATGGGTTCAAACCTTGGTGAAAAGGCAAAGAAAACCTAGCAGAAGGGCAGGGGCTAAAAAATCACCAAATGATGGCCCTTGAATAGCAATTAAAACATCATTAAGGTTATTTTCGTTTTGGCATTTAAACCCACGCCAAATCTTCATCTAGTTATTTTATGCATATGTTCTTATGAGTATGGTGCCTAGAAATCATGCCATATATGATCATAATTTGGGGCTTGAGGGTTGCATTGTCATATGATGGAAATTTAATCAATAAAATGTGTATATTGAATCTTTGCACTGAGTATGTTGTTAATGTGAAAACTTGGGTTTTTGGGGTATATAATGTGTTAATATTAACCTCAAACATTTAGTACAATATTTCAAATTGATTGGTATGAATGTGTATGCAAATTGTGCATGCTATTGTTGGTGTCTGTTGAGTCACAGTGCAGGCGAGACTAACAGAGACTCAAATCATGTTGCGGTTCGAGCATCTCGCTCAGGCGAGGGAAACTGGTCCTGGGCGACAGGTCATCTCGCTTAGGCGAGTGTGTCTCGCTCAGGCGAGAATTCGTGTATGTTAGAGGTTGTGTTTTGGGGCCTCTCGCTTAGGCGCATATTTTACTTTTGGGCGAAGGGGTATCTCACTCAAGCGAGAGTCCCTCGCCTAAACGAGATTTCGAGGGAGGCTTCATTGTATTGTTGAACTCGTCGCCTAGACGAGGCACATTAGTCCTGAGCGAATGAGGGTCTCGCCCAAGCGAGAAGGAGCTCGTTCAAGCGAGAAGGAGCTCGTTCAAGCGAGACTTGTGGGTTGCTATTGTAGCATGGACTCGCTCAGGCGAGTGGGCCTAGCTTAAGCGAGATAGGCTGGGCTGTTTCGACAAAGGCTTTTAGTCTAAGCGATATATAATGTTATTGTGTGTTCAAGACAAGTGTTAATGTTGGGTCAGCTTGGATGTGTTGGTATTGGGATACGTGGTCTACAAGAGTTCTAAGATATCTCAATGGTGGGCTTGCTGGTGTTCCTTGAGTTGTGGCTCGGAACGTATCCCTTGAGTTGTGGCTCGGGATAGGGGTTAAGCATGTGGCATTCTATGGGTTGTGGCCCGGAATGACTTCCCTTGAGTTGTGGCTCAGGATAGCGGATGAACACGAGGAACTCTTGAGTTGTGGCTCGGGTTGGCGAGTGTTGCCGGTGTGAGTGTGCTGGTTGTGGCCACTACGGATGGGTCCAGATGGATGCCCTCCTCAGTGATTAGCTGACGAGTTTAGTAGTCCTGGGACGTTATGGACTATGTTCGTATTTGGGAACTCCACTTGACGTTACGGTGTGTGATCCGTAGCATGGTTTCCCGCACGTGCTCTAGCGGTTGTGGCCAATAGGTGTGGCAGCAAGACATCTCGAGGTATTCTCTAGAAGATGTAGAACACAGCTAACATGGTGGTGGCCATGTGGAAGGAAAGGAATGAGGTTCCTTTGATGCGAATCGATATCAAGCATGGTTGTGGCCATGTGGAATGAAAGAAGAGTTTTCGTTTGATGTGTTTTGTTATATGTATATGATTGATATATGTGTGTTTATTATATTAGCTCACCCTATTTGCTTGTGTTTGGCGATAATCGTGTGCGCGGTACACGTGAGCAGATGATATTGCAGGTGGTTCTGGTGAGGCATAGGCTTAGAGCGTGGGCTAGTATTGGGAGGAGATTTTATCAGAACTTTTATGAAGTTTTTATGCTTTCAAATAAATTGTAATTATGAATATTCTGGATTTTTGGATAATTACAATTTTATTTATACTTATGGATTTTGGTTTAATATTTGACATAATAAAAGATTTAAATTTCCGCGATTTTGGAAAATGATGTTTTTCTTAAATGAGGTTGTTATTTATTTCTTTATTTTATTATTTAAATTTGTAATATCCGGACGAGATGTTACACCTGAAAGCTCTCTCTTCTCTCTCTACTGAAACAAGAGCTTTGCTAGGGCACAGAAAGATCCTCTCATTTAAGGGCCAGCTAAGTCCATCCCAACCCCAAGTAAGTCGATTCTTAAGATTTCTGGGCATTTTTTCCCTTTACACTATTTGGGGTACGTTAGTTTGGTTGGTTTAACCTCCTGCCCTCGTTTTGTCCTTGTTTTCCATGTTTCAGCACTACTTCAGTTCTGGGAGCTATGGTGCTCCTTAGTTTCGGATCTGTTTGCTTTATTTACCCTCAATCCAAGTAAAGGAAGCTAGGTTTTAACGATTTAAAGTCATTTCTTCCATGTTTTTGGCCTGTTGAATATTTTTGGATGCTTGAATGATATTTTGGATCGTATGAAACTGGCTTGCTTGTATTCTTGTATATATTTTGAGTTAGGTTTCTGCTGCATGTGTGTAACAGTGACGAGTACTGTCATTCTTGCCCAAGCGAGCTCGTCTCGCCTAAGCGAGAGTACCTGAAACTCGTCCTGATTCTGTTTGAGCTTCTCGCTCAGGCGACCAACTCTGGTTTTGAGCGAGGCATCGTCTCGCTCAAGCGAGAATGGCCTGCCCAGGCGAGAGTGGCTCGCCCAAACAAGCCCTCGAGGAAACCAGTTGTTCTTTCTACTCGCATCCTCGTCCAGGCGAGGGACTTTAGTTTTGGGCGAGTGGTGATCTCGCCCAAGCGAGCTAGTCTCGCCTAAGTGAGGGCTCGCAGAGTGCCACTATTACAGGCCTCGCTCAGGCAAGAATGCCTAGTTTAAGCGAGACAATTGTTGTCGTTTAGGTGAAGGCTCCTAGCCTAAGCGAGAACAGTGCAGGTTGCACTTTATTTCCATGTTTACGTTGTGAGTGGCTATTTATCTTGACAATGCATGAGTTATATGAGTTGTATGAACTAGAATTGGTATGCTTGAAGTGGTGGTGTGTTGGCATGGGGATTGGATGTTTGAAATGAAAGTGGTGGTTATGGTATGAGAAACATGAAATTTGTGTGAGATAGGCGTAATCCCATGGGTCTCATGGGGAGATCTCATGGTGGTGTGTAGTGTATATAATTAAGATAAAGATTCAAGTAAGGATCGCATTCCGAAACTCTAAAGGATCAGTTAGTCTCACGTAGAGCAAACTGATCCAAGTGGTGAGAGTAGCGGGAGACCCTGGTCTTTGGCAGGATAATGGCCTTAGATGCTTGAAGGCTAGCCTTGTGTGTGGTAGGGTGAAACCATTGGCAATGGCTCTGCAGAGCAGTAGAGGCCACCACAAGTGCAAGCGTCTAGTGAATCCGATCTTATTATATGTATCTGGATAATTGAGTCATAGTGTTTTGCTTGTATGCTATAACATGACCTTGTGCCTACTCTATTGCATGTTTCAGAACTGTTTTACATATCTGCTTGCTATAATATGTTAAAAATCATTTTTCACTAGCTTACCCTTTCATCTGTGTTTGTTCTTATTTTGTATTCTCTTTTGCGATGATCACCTTATTGGTGGGAGCAGATGGGAAAAATGCTAAAGGTAAATCTGGTGGTAGCAGCGGTGCAGTTTAGTTTATCCTATCATTCATGGCTCTTAGGAGCAGTTTTATGGTCCTAGAATCCTTTTTGTAATTCCCTGCTCTAGGAACAACCTTTTGCATAGTGTTAAACTTTAAGTTTATGTGTTGGTTATGACATGGTGGTATGCCTAAGTTTTTTTTTAAGTACTTTTATAAATGATTGTAACAGTAAATTTTCTTATGTTTCCTATTTATATGATTGCTTTTTTAATATTATAATTTTGTGATGTTTTATTAGGTAGATTTATTCTACTTTTTGTCTAAGTTTCAAGAAGGCAGAAAACAAAAGAAGATAAATTTTGTATTTTATAAAAAGTTCACAACTATCAAAATTAATCCTGACATGTGATTTCTAAAATTTAAATAATACAGTTCTTGATTTTTGTGCTTTCAAGGTGGAAACATAATAGAATCTTACGGTAAGTGATAAAAAGAAAATAGGTAATAAATAATATTTAATTCAGAAATTAACATAAGAAAAAAGTTAATAAATTCATTTATTACAAACTACTATTGCGAGGGTGAATGGCTACCAAAAATTCGATAACAGTTAACCGATAACATTGGATGCATATAATAATCATAAAGATGACACAATCATGGCGCAGTTATTTATAAAATCTTTAAAGTTTATTGGTTTTTATTTTTATATAATGCTCTATTTTCTCATTTATGATAAATGTGGAATTTAGACTCACACTTAAACCAAGTAAGATGGACACACGTTACCTAACCCACACTGTCAGGAAGACTTTCGATATTAGGTCCATACTGAACTCGTCTGAACCCAAAACCTTAACACAATGGGTTTATGGGTTTTTATTTTTATATAGTGCTCTACTTTTTCATTTCTGATCAATGTGGGACTTATACTCACACTTGGATTCCTATCATATGTTAAGTTTGCAATTGATAACTGTAATAATTTTGTCTTCATGGACAAAAATAGAAAGTCATGATGTAACTCAAGAGAGTGAAATATGGTTTTAATTGTTGCTCCCTTAAAATTCTTTTAACATTGTGTTAGTAGAAGGTATCTTCAGGAGTCACTAATGAAATTCTTGTATTTAAAGCAAAACAAATTTATAATTCCCCCTTTGAAGGAAATGAGCAAAGCATGAAGAATCAAACTTTGTTTTTGAGATCATTTAAGTGGAAGATACTCAAAGAATGACGTGAAACTTTTGTGGTGCAATTCGTTCCTTCAAATCTTATTATAAAATGGAAATTGATGCCATTATTTAGCTTCCCCGACGTCAAGTATACTTTCCTTCAAAACTATATTTGAGGTATTTTAATTGTTTAAAGCATCTTAACCACCAGAGAATTATCTTCCACAATATTTTGTTGACGTTTTCCTTCTCTTGAAATTCCTCCTGGTGTTTGTTGAAATGTACCTTAGAGTTCTCTTTTGCTACTTTTCATAATATGTATACATGCGACTGTGTTTCTTTTCTGAGATTCATTATTTATAATTTGTTAACTTCCATTTTTCAATCGCGTGACTAACTTCGATTTTTTTTGTGAGTAGCAGGGTCTAAGAGAAAAGAGTTGGACGAGAGGTTATCTGGTGGACTGAACAAATTCCTACATCTAGCTTCTATTTGGTCTATTTTATTTCAAAGGTTCAATTCCATTTTGTTATTATTATAAGCTTGATCTTATATATCTTACTAAATAACTACAAACTTTTTCTAATTGACGAATGAAAAATTTAGTTGGTTCATGGATGATGTATCTATCATCTGCCATCAAGTTTTCTCCTTATGCACACTTTTTCATTTTTTTTTGTTGAAAGTGTCTATCATAATTTGCACAACATATTTGGTATTGCGATTATTATTTTCTATTTCTTTCTTTGTTTCTTGTGTTTGCGATTATAATTTACACAACATTGTTTCTAAAGGTAGGAGTGAGTGTATAGATACAGACGCAAAAAAGAATATTTGAAGTGTGAAAAATTAATTGGGTGACGTTGTGTACTTGTTTTTTTGCAGTAAAATGTCAATTCGAACAAACAAAATGAAAGCCGTAGCTGTGTTGATGAAGCAGTTGACGACAGCAAGGAGGAAATTTGATGAAAGGGGAAGAGATGAATCATTTGATGGGGAGTTGGAGAAGTTGCGGTCGGTTCTGAACAAGATAAAGGATGTGTTCGTGGAAGTGAAGAAGAATGAAGAAAAACTGCTTGACACATTAGCAGAGGTGTATGACCATCTTCGCAGGTTAAACCGCAGGAAGCTGCATGAAGACATGGATGGAATTTGTAATAGAATCAGAGATTATGCTCTCATGTTGCTACCAACGCTTGTTTTTGATGACTCGTTTAAGGACGAGGATCACAAGGGTGGAAAAATATCTCACTCATCGGAAGAGTTGGTGCAACCCCATCATCAGAATAATTGGACTCTGGAAGATTATTACCGGTTACACCATCTATCAAGATTTTATTTTTTGTCTCTCCTAATTTTCCCTGAGAACGCTGTGATAAGGAAAAGAAATGCAATTAATTTGTGGATTGGGGAGGGTTTCAGTGAAAATACATATAACGATACAGCAGAGGAAGAGGTCGAGGATGTGATCGATGATCTTTTGAAATGTGGTGTGATTGTACGCTGTGGCAATGGAAAGGATCCCTTTGTCAATAGATTTCGAATTCTTCCTGGCGTTCGTCGTCAGTTGTATTTAAATAGAGATTTATAAAATATCAGATCATCGCCATCGCCGTTACTGCTAGAAAGAAAAAACGTTACAATAGGTGGAGTTGATGCAAAAGATCATACTTTACGTAATATTTTTAATATAGGTGCAAGTTATCTGAATTTTAGACCGCAATGGGCCACTGAATTGAGGAATTTAGAGGTGCTTCAACTTGGGCATTGGCAAGATTCAGCTTTGCATCACATTGAAGTTGGGAGTCAAGAATTCTTGAAAGATCTGAGATATCTGAAAGAGTTGAAGTATCTGAGTCTGCGTGGGATGTCGAGAATATTCGAGGTTCCATCCTCCATTGCAGAACTTGAGAAGCTACTGATTCTTGATGTGAAAGCATGCCATAATTTGGAAAGACTACCTGATGATATTTCATCAATGAAAAGTCTGACACACCTTATTATGTCTGATTGTTGCTTACTGGAGGGCATGCCAAAGGGGATTGAGAAGCTGAGTAATCTGGAAGTACTGAAGGGATTTCTAATAAGTACTTCTGAAAAGACTCCTTGCGAAATATCAGATCTGGTAAATTTGAGAAAACTAAGGCGACTCAGCATACGTATAGGAAGTGAGGCCATGATTAGGGATGGGGAGTTTGAAAGTTTGAGATTTTTTTTTGCACTGAAACATCTTAAAATATCTTGGAGCGTGTCTGACCCAAAGTATGATAAAATTAATGTCGTTTTACCATCAAGTTTGAGAAAGTTGCATCTTGAATGTTTTCCTGGAAAGTCTTTGGAAGAATGTTTTATGCCACTCCTTCCTAGGTTCGTGTTCATATCGATGGAGCTAAAGATAACGGGAGGAAAACTGGAAAGTATGAAAGTAGATTTTCCATATGGTGGAGTATGGAATCACTGCGTCTGAAGTACCTTAAGCAATTGAACGTGGACATAAACGATTTGAAAGCATTGTTTCCTAAGCTGAGATATGTAGAAGTTAAACAAGTCTCAAACATTTCATACCTTCAACATCAATGGACAGATGAATAGGACTTCATGCTGTAAAATGTTGTAAAATGTTGTGCATATTGTTTAATTTGTTCTCTGAATAATATTATGTTATTTACACTATGTTGTATATCTAGAGTGACCAAAAGTTGAAAAATAAGGAAACAATAAATATGATTTGTCTGTGTGTTACTAAACTTTTTATCTCCCTATTAAGTGCTTTGAATAATGCCTTCTACATCGTCTCCTTTGTTAAAATAACATACTTCTCCTGCTCACATAAATAATAAGATGGTACTGAACAAATAGATATCGAAGTTATTTAAACAACTATTAACAAACAAAAACAAACAACACCTTTGGAAATTTGAATCTAATTTATTATTACAAACCGATTTATATTAATTAAAAAAATATTACATGTTTCTTTATATTTTAAAGTATTCCTTTTAATAAATGTAAGCATATTTTTAAGATTTACTTTAAGGGTATTTATTTACTTTTGTTATATTCATTAAAATAGTACTAAAAGTACAACAATTTTTCCAATTGTTATAAATAAATTGTAATATATTTACGATATAGATTTAATTTTAATATATGTTGTCTAAAATTTACTTTTTTTAAAACAGAATCTTCAATAATTGTTACTGAACAATAAAAAATATATAATTATCTGTTTGAAATTATTTTCGGACACTAATTTTAAAAATTAAATTAAATTTAAATATTTTTATACACAATTAATACACATGAAAATATATTAATTACAAGAAAATTATTTTAATTTTGTCTTAAATTATTCAGAAATATATTTATGAAAACGTGGATTTCAAAGATATTACTTTATTTCATAAAAATAATTTTGATACTTATGTTTCACTTTTTTATTTCATATATAATGTTATAAATAAACTTAATTTTATTGTACAGTAAGTTATAATAAAAGGATATTGTATCTATGGATTAAGTTAGATACAATTTTTATTGTATTTTATAGAGAAAGAGAGTTCATATTTATGTATTATATTATAAAAAATAAAAAGAAAATTATGGTAAGAAAATATTTTAAACATAATAATATAAGTAGAATATGATCTTCATTTTGTACATCGTATAATATTTTATATATTTCATTTTAGAGGAAAATGAAATCAGATAACATAATAAATTTAAATTAATTAAAAAAACAAGTTAAATAATTATAATAAAAAAAATTAGATGAAACATAATGGTAACTAGTCAAGTTTGGTACACAATATTAAAATTCAATTATTAAGTTAAAATAATTAAGTAATTCTTTTCCATCATTATTAAAAGAAAAATGGAAAATTAGCCAGAAAATTAAATAATTGAAAAATAAATTAGGTAGTTTTGCTTATTATGACATACATTTGATGTTGAATTTATGATTTTTGTTTCAATTTTTATCATGATGACAACAGATCGAATAAGAATGGTGTCTACTACTGTACCCATAACAAGAAAGTATGATTCCTTACCTGTCACGTTAATCATCAAACTTTTTAGAAGATGATAGAGATTGGTGTGTACGGGGAGAGATCAACAACTCTTTGTGCTTTGCTTGCTTTTCAATATGAGTGACTGATTTCTTTTTGTGGGATGTAGTTTGAACTTGATTTCTCTGTATTGATTACTTCCTTAAATGCTTATTTCTATTTTGTTTTAATCAATGGTTTTTATTTATTTTCTCTATTCTATTTAACTGATTTGGATCAAATTGTGGTATAATCAAATCACCATGTTCTTATGGGTAGAGACTTCCTTATGGTCTGGATAGGGAAAATCTTGCATAGTAAGACAAAGATTCATTCAACTAAGAGTAGAGGTAGAGTAGTCAAAACGGGTAACCCAGCCTGGTCTGACTCGACCCACAACGAGTTGATCACTTAATGAGGCAAACCAACTCGGTTCATTTATTAACGAGTTAAAGAAATTTGAACTCGAGTCAATCCAGTGTGGGTTAGTGGGTAAAATGGGTTGGTTCACGGACTCACGTAATTAAAAAATACAATTTATTTATTTATTTATTTAGTCAAAACTAAATTATAATTCTAAATAAAATCTAAATGAACTTTAGTACAATCCAAACACAAACCAAAATCACAAAAATATAAATTATCTGTGTTGGCTAAAAAAACACCTAACATGACTCAAATGCAAAGTCCAACTTAACCAAAAATACTTGTATAATCTTTTATTTGCGGGTTGGCTCACCAACCCGGCTCACCCCGGATTCTAGGTGAACCAAGTCAAAAATAAACCCGTATTAAAATTTATAAAAAAGTTTCAACCCAATCCAGTCTAAACCTGTGATAAATCTGGTTGACTCATGAGTCCCAACCCATTTTGACAGCTTTAAGTAGAGGAATCACACTGCGTTAGGTACCTAGATTCTAATTTGTATGAATAAGTCTAGATCTACAAAAAAGAGTACTTCCAAAACATTAAAATACAAATAAATCATTCAAAATAGCAAGAGTTACCTAAAATTTGTAATTTTTTAAGATTATACCTTTTCTCGATCATAATTTATGTGAAAAACTACACTATTTGTATAAAAAACATTCAAATAAGAAAGACGAATGTAGAAATGATGATGATAATGTTATTAACAAATTCAATATGTAAAAAACAACGAGTTGTGATATAGGTAAATAGAGAAATCAGTGCTCAAGAGTATCATCAACAAGAGTCACTTATGAAATGCTTGTAAAGATAATTAACAAATATTATGTATTCTCTCTTTCAAGGAAAAAAACGAAGCACGAAGAATCCAACTTTGCTTTTGGGATGATTAAAGTGGAACGTACAAAAAGAATGAAGTGAAACTTTTGAGGTGCAATTCCTTCCTTCAAATCTTATTTTAAAACGATGCCATCATTTAGCTTTCCTCATACATATCAACTATACTTTCCTTCAAAACTATCTTTAACTATCCAAGCTTGTTTTAACCACAAGAGGATTACCTCTTCCGCAATACTTTGTAGATGTTTTCCCCAAAATTCTATGCCAAAATTTGATCAGTCTCTTCAAATTCCTCTTGGTGTTTGGTAAAAATGTACCTCAACTTTTCTTTTGTTTCTTTTCATAACATATAGGTGTGTGTGTTTATATTTCTAAAGCCAGATTTTTTTTTTATAGCAGAAAAAAAGTGTTGGACGAGGTTATCTTCACCGCAGATATTCGTACATCCCTTCCTTGAACTCAATTATTTTAAAGGTTCAACTCCATTTTGTTATTGAAATTAATTAGAAATAATAAAGTTTCATATGATAATCCTAAAGATCGCTATATCATTTGTTAATGGAATTCCATATATCATCTATTGACAGATCTTTGGAGTTCAAACTTTCTAAATAATCTTGAGCCTACGATTTATGATGTTTCATATATGTTGATAAAGTTTGATTTGAATTTTTATTTACATTTTGTTTCATTCGAATTTATGCATAGAGCTTATATTTATATTATGTTTTTACAATAATCAGCAAGCTATGTATTATATTTAGTAATGACTGATTATTCATCCTTGATAATAGTCTTTATGAGCTTGATGTTATTTAGCTAACTAAATAACTAAACTTTTCCCCTTCTTCATAACATATTTGCAATTGCAATTATTGTTTTCTATTTCTTCTTTTCTTTTCTGTTTTGCCTACAAAGGTAGGTGTGACTGTATACATACACACACACAAAAAATGACGTAGTACAGAAAATTAGGTGACATTGTATGTTGGATAATCTTTAATTTAGTTAGATAATCTTTAATTTTGTTATATAATATTTAGATTATATTTTAAATTATAGAGTTGTTTTTATTTAGCAAAGTGATGGGGTATTTTATATTTGGTTAATTAGATTTAAGTTAGTTGTTATTTTAGTTAGTTAGAGTATATAAGATTTAGTTTGATAATATGGGGTATTAGATAAGATTAGATAAAGATTTAGTTTGGTTTGATATTATTTGGTTTGTAATTGGCTATATAATAGCGCATTCTCCATCAATGAAAAACACCACATTGAGTTACATTGCACATTCTTTTAGTATGTGTGAGTTTTTTCCAACAAAGTGGTATCAGAGCTTTATGCTCTGAGTACCGAGTGAAAAGAGAGAGAGAGAGAGAGAGAGAGAGTGAAAAATAAGTGTGCGCTTGAGTGCTTTGGAAGAAAAAAAAAAGAGGAGAGATGGCAAAAATTGTGAACGGTATGACGGTGCCGCAATTGACGAAGAAAACCAATTATGATAATTGGTGTCTACAGATAAAGACCCTTCTGGGATCCCAAGACATTTGGGATATAGTGGAGAGCGGATACGAAGAACTCGCGGAGGACGCAAATCAGACAGTGGCGCAGATTACTGCGTTGAAGAAGACGCGAGTGAAAGACAAGTCGGCTTTGTATTTTTTGTACAATGCTGTGGACGAGTTAGGCTTCAAGAAGATTGCAAATGTTGCATCTTCAAAGGAAGCATGGGATATTCTGGAGGTTGCATATAAAGGGAACGACCGGGTCAGACAAGTCCGACTTCAAGCTCTTAGAGGAGAGTTTGAAGGGCTGAAGATGGAAGATAAAGAGCAGGTAACCGAGTACATAACTCGGGTAGAGAAGGTGGCTAACCAACTCAGCAAGAATGGAGAACCAATGCCAGCAAGCCGGGTTGTGGAGAAAATCTTGAGATCATTGACAGATGATTTTGAGAGCATTGTATGTGCCATCGAGGAGTCGAAGGACCTATCAGTTTTCTATGTGGAAGAACTTGCCGGGTCATTGGAGGCCCATGAACAAAGGAGAAGGAAGAAGCATGAACCGCGTGATCAAGCACTAAAGGCGCAACTTGATTTGGATGAAACTCGGAATACTCAGAGCCGAGGTCCTGGAGGCAGAGGACGAGGTGGCCAAGGTCGAGGTAGACAAGGTCGAGGTGGATGTGATCGAGATGATGTTGAAGAGAGCACAGATCAGACTAGGCAGCAGAATTGGCATGGTCGTGGTCAAGAAAGGGGCCAAGGAGATTGGTCTAAGTCAGAAGTGGAATGCTTTAGGTGTGGCAAGTACGGCCATTACGCAAGAGAATGCAAATCAGCATGTTGCTACAACTGTGGCAAGATCGGTCATATAGCAAAATATTGTCAATCGGAAAAAAAAGAGAAAAATCTTCTCACAGAGGAAGACGACGAGGAAGAGATAGGGATTTTAATGATGATGCAAAACTCAGATGTCGAACTCAAGAGCGGTAAATTGGAAGCTGAGTGGAGTTCAAGCCATGTGAAGGAAAGGAGATTAGGTGACGAGCTTAGTCCAGGTTGTTTAAACTCAGTTTGGTATCTAGACACTGGAGCGAGCAATCACATGTGTGGAGATGAGAGTTTCTTCAGCGAACTCACCCAGGTGGAGGTCGGATTAGTGTCATGTGGAGATGATTCCAAGATGGTGATAAAAGGGCGTGGAACAATCCGGCACATGCAGAAGGATGGACAGGTTGGAGAAATCAGGGATGTCTACTATGTTCCTGAGTTGAAGAGTAATATTTTGAGCATAGGTCAGATAGTGGAGAAAGGAAACTCGATTATGATAAAGAACCAGGTGCTGTACTTGAAGGACAAGCACGGTCGACTAGCAGCCCGGGTAGAAAAGGAGAAAAACCTGATGTACAAATTGGAGTTGAGTCCTGCAGAAAAGGTGTTTGAAACATGTGGACAGTGAAGGCAACATTGGATCTGTTCAAAACGACATGGTGGAGAAAGAGACAAGTAAGAAAATTAAAGTAGTGCGATCAAAAATTGAAGAGACAACCAATCTTGCCGAAGAAGTTAAAGAAGAATCAGTGTTGTTGATGATGGGATGTAGCTCGAGGGATGAGCACAAACAAGTGGAGAAGTCGGCAAGAAGGTTGAATGTCATAAATTAGTCCAGTAGCATGGAGAGGTGGTCAAGACGTGCAGATAGCTCGGATAACTCGTGGAGTGTGGACAACTCGGATCTTGAAGAAGACGAACAAGAAGTGTTAAGTTTGCAAGAGCAGTTGGGTGTCGAGAAGGATCTGAGAGTTGTACTGGAGGTGTAAGATGAGAAGTGGCGAGTTGGAATGGATGATAAGTTTGGTGTGAAGAAGGCGTGGAAATTTTCCGATCTCTTAAAGAGAGCTCGGCCTATTCAAAGGATCCCGATTAATGGCAAGTCGGCCACAAAGATCACAAAGAACCCAACAAAGGGTAAGTCAACCAAGGTTAAGATGAAGTCGGTCAAAGAAAAGATCAAGTCGGATAAAGAGAAGATCAAGTCGGTCAAAGAGAAAAGCAAGTCGGCTATGGAGATAGAAGATTGTTCGGGATGAGAGAAAAAAAAAGAATTTAAGATTACGGGGGAGTTTTGTTGGATAATCTTTAATTTAGTTAGATAATCTTTAATTTTGTTAGATAATATTTAGATTATATTTTAGATTATAGAGTTGTTTTTATTTAGCAAAGTGATAGGGTATTTTATATTTGGTTAATTAGATTTAAGTTAGTTGTTATTTTAGTTAGTTAAAGTATATAAGATTTAATTTGATAATATGGGGTATCAGATAAGATTAGATAAAGATTTAGTTTGGTTTGTTATTATTTGGTTTGTAATTGGCTATATAATAGCGCATTCTCCATCAATGAAAAACACCACATTGAGTTACATTGCATATTTTTTTTAGTATGTGTGAGTTTTTTCCAACATTGTATGTATTTGTTTGTTTGCAGTAAAATGTCGATTCGAACAAACAAGATGAAAGCAGTAGCTGTGTTGATGAAGCAGTTGACGACAGCAAGGAGGAAATTCCATGAAAGGGGAAGAGATGAATCATTTGATGGGAAGTTGGAGAAGTTGAGGTTGGATCTGAATAAGATAAAGGATGTGTTTGTGAGAGTGAAGAAGAAGGAAGAAGAACTTCTTGACACATTAGCAGAGGTATATGACCATCTTCGTAAGTTAGATTGCAGGAAGCTGGATCAAGACATGAATGGCATTTGCCAGAGAATCAGAGATTCTGCTCACAACTTGCTCCCAACGCTTGTTTTTGATGACTCATCTAAGGAGGAGGATGACAAAATATTTCACTCATCAAAAGACTTGGTGCAGCCCCATCAAGATATTTGCACTAAGGAAGATTATGACCAACTAAGCCTTCCATCAAGAAATTGCTTGTTATCTCTCTTCATTTTTCCTGAGAACGCTGTGATAAAGAAAAGAAATGCAATTAATTTGTGGATTGGAGAGGGTTTGATTACAAATAATAAGAAGAAAACAGCAGAGGAAATGGGTGAGGATGTGATTGATGATCTTTTGAAATTTAATGTGATTGTACGGTATGGTAATTGGAAGAGTCCCGTTGTTAATAAATTTCAAATTCTTCCCGGTGTTCGTGATCTGATAGAAGGACATGTATCAAAACAATATGTGGAGCATCATGGAACTTATTTTTCGATATCCCTTCTTAGGCTACTTAGAATGGAAGGGTTAGAGCTTGACCAAAAAAGAGTTACACTAGGTGGTCGGTATTACATTGACCGTACCATACCTACTGTTTTTAATATTGGTTCAAATTACCTAAATTTTAGACCGCAATGGGTCTCTGAATTGAAGAATTTAGTGGTGTTTCAACTTGGGCGTTGGCAAGATTCAGCTTTGCATCACATCGAAGTTGGGAGTCAAGAATTCTTGAAAGAGTTGAGATATCTAAAGAAGTTGAAATATGTGAGTCTCCGTGGGATTTCAAGAATATTCGAGCTTCCATCCTCCATTACTGAACTTGAGAATCTACTAATTCTTGATGTGAAAGCATGCCATAATTTGGAAAGACTACCTGATGATATTTCATCAATGAAAAGTCTGACACACCTTATTATGTCTGAGTGTTGGCTTCTAGAGGGCATGCCAAAGGGGATTGAGAATCTGAGTAATCTGGAAGTACTGAAGGGATTTCTAATAAGCACTCCTGAAAAGACTCCTTGCAGAATATCAGATCTTGTAAACCTGAGAAAATTAAGGCGACTCAGCATACATATAGGAAGTGAGGCCGAGATGAGGGATGGGGAGTTTGAAAATTTGAAAGATTTTTTGGCACTGAAGCATCTAAAAATATCTTGGAGCGTGTCTGACCCAAAGTGTGCTAACATTCATGGTCTTTTGCCATATGGTTTGAGAAAGTTGCATCTTGAATGTTTTCCTGGAAAGTCTTTTAAAGAATGTTTTATGTTGAAACACAGTTATGCACATTATTTCACATTGTTAGACATAAAGATAACGGGAGGAAAACTGGAAAGTATGAAAGAAGATCTTGAATGGAGAATGGGATCACTGCGTCTGAAGTACCTTAAGCAGTTGAACGTGGACATAGACGATTTGAAAGCATACTTTCCTGACCTGAGATATGTAGAAGTTAAACAAGTCTCAAACATTTCATACCTTCAACATCAATGGGCAGATTAATAGGACTTCATGCTGTAAAATGTTGTGCATATTGTTTAATTCGTTCTCTGAATAATATTATGTTATTTACACTATGTTGAAACAATAAATATGATTTGTCTGTGTTACTAAATCTTGTATCTCCCTATTAAGTACTTTGAATAATAACGCCTTCTAGATTGTCTCCTTTGTTAAAATAGGCAAATTTGTATTTGAGGTCTATTTGAAGCATAATTTGTAAACATGACTCAATTAAATTCTTTTTTGTCAAATAAGATCAAGTTATTATAGGTGAAGTCGTCCTTCATCCAGTCTGTTTCTGTATTTTTTTTCTCAAAAAAGCAATGTCGTCCTCTATAAGAACGGGAAAAAGGTGAAGTCGTCTTCATATATGACGACTTCATTTTTCAGTTTTTTTTTTTTACATAATTAATAAATTTTGATTATTTTTTAATTCATGTATGACATTGTTGTTATTTTGCACATTCTTTTATCCACCTAAGCCACCTTCATCGATAAAATCTATATTATATATGATAACTCTGGAAGGAATAATTGGTGGCCACTGACTTATTAATTGGTTGGTGACCTATTTTGAACTTTTGCACAACAGTTTCACCACTACTATGTCTTAAGGGAAACTCCAACTAAAACATTTATAGTGTATTAGAAGACGTCAATAAGATGTATGGAAGGAATATTTACTTCTAAAAAAAATTGTTGCAAAATAATTGATCCACAACTCCCACCTAGACACATGATAACTGTAGCATTTACCGGATAAAATTCAATAGTGATCATCTTTATCAAAATACCTATAACACTACTAAAAATTTTCATATTACATAGGAATTTTCTTGCAAATTTGTTAAAAAAATTTGTAAGAAAAGATTTTTTTCTGCTATTTTTTCTAAGAATTTTAATTAACAGATAATTTCTTTCTAGATAATTATTTCCTATAAAATTATAAAATTCGTAAATATTTCTTACAAAATTTGTTACGAAAAATGTTTTATATAAAATATTTTATAAAAAAATTGACAGCAATTTCCTACAAACTTTTTTTCATAACAAAATTTATAATAAAATTTATAAATATTTTCTAAAAAAAAAATTCAAAATCAAATTGACCGAAAATATGAATTTTTTTAGTAGTGTAAATTACTCGTTTGTGGAAGAATGTTGTTTAAATGTCAAAATTTGACTTTCCGAATTTACAAATCGTAAAAGAATGTATTTGTGTAAAAAAAATTTGAAAGTGATTATTTGTTTAATTTAAATAAAATAGATTTATATCTGAAAAGAAAAACTCTAACTATATATAATATATAATTACGTATAATTTTTAGATTTATTATATTAAATATAGTTATCTTGTCCATCTTCACACACAAGTGCTCAAAGAATTTGTAGTAAATAGTCCTAAGGATTCACAATAAAGGATCATATCTTAGAAATTGAAAAGAAAAGTATTCAACATAGATAGTAAAAACATACTTTTGACAGCACTATATATATCTTTACGTTGAATTGTTTGACTGCATTTATTATCAGAAGATCATTGCATTAGAGTGTCACTGTTTCTGTCTGTGGATTTATTTGACCATTCCTTCATTTTCCTTCCTTCTTCCATTCACCTTTCTGCAACTCACTTTCCCAGTCAACATACCAAATCTTTTACCAAACAAAAAGGCTTCAAAAACTTAAAAAATTATTATCTATCACCTTTCTTCATGCATACCTCTAAGGAATTGACTCATCTCTGATATGTTTCATTTGCTGATAGAGAATCATAACATACAAAAATAATAATAAAAATCATGACAGAAACAAAAATAGTTATTTGTTGATTCGATAAAACATGATCCTATTGCAGAAATGTGACTTGTTTTATCTGTTATTTTACCCTAAATTCTCATTGGATTGTGGGTGATGATTCTTCCTGGCCTTGCATGGAGTTAACCTATCTAAACCTAAAATATAAACACAATAATAAGGTTAACATATATGCTTACATTCAGTTAATTTAATCACCAATTACTGTAAGAGGAGAACTTATGATGAATGTGTCTTGGAAGGTGACAATGAGGAAAGAACTCATTTTAACTTATAGTCTGTTTGGATAACAGAAACTAACTATTTATAGAAATATGTAAAAAAGATTTATAAATTAAAAAAAAATTACACATAAAGTCATTTTCATTTATAAAACTATTAATTACTTTCTTCTTTATAGATAAATTTATATTTGATGTTGCATGTTCCTTAGTTGAGCTTGAGATGACCCCTATATTGTCATTTATATGTTCAAATAGGATTTGATGTGATTTCTCTTCTTAAAATAAAAGAAGAACTGTAACTCAACTATATAATTATTTATAATTCAGTTCTGTTGCAGTTTGGTACACAAATTTTATACAAATGTAACATCACATTATTTTATGAATCTGACAAGTTACATGTATTCAATAAATTCAATCATTAAATAAGGTGAGAATGTGTAATTGCATGATATATATTGTGGAATTATTTTATATGCAAATCAACTTATAAATGTATTGGATTTTACTCCTCAAAATCTTTTTATCAAAATACATAAGTTATTAGAAAAAAAAAAAACTATATTTTCCATTCACTGATAAAACAATAACATTCACAAAAGGGTATGAGATTATCAACAAGTTAAGATTACACAATATGTAATTTATACATCTCAAATTCTTACTCCTTTTATCATCAGTCTTTCTCAGCATTCACTCCTTACCAAGATAATCAGCATGCATGTAACTCTAATTATGAGTGAAATAGTACATTACTGCATTGGAGGACAAAACCTATGTTAGGTTGATGTTGTGGTTTTCAATAAATATGGATTTTTATTTTGATTATGATTATTTAAAAGTTATTCAAATGTAAAGAATGGAAGTTATTTATCAGCAGTGTAAATCACAAAATCCACTTTTATCAGACACCAAATCAAACCTTTGCTTTGACTATGAGGTAAAAGATTTTCAATTTACTGCAACTATTTGTGTGACGGTAACTGTGACCTCATCCACAATGTTTTTCCACTATTTGCTGCAGTATTAAAGATCTGTGACTAAATATAACCACAACTTAAAACCATACACAAGCCCTTGATTCTCATACACAGTTTCATAAATTAAAGCCTGTGTTAATTACTGTCACTAAACTCTTTTAAGTTCGGATCATGCTATTCCTTATGCTTGATTGAAGCAAACTTTGAATGGAGTAGATAGTGAACAATTATTCTGTTTCTAATTATGAAAAATAAGAATAAGGTGTTGTTTGCAATAAAGAAGAAAGAGAAACATCATGTGTTGTGTTGTAGTAGCATTCATTCATTTCCTGGTGTGTGTTCGTACCCTGCAATGCATGTCATTAATTGGACCCCCATTAATGTTCATGTCCTTCCCTTTAACTGTCTCTGTTGGTTTTTAATCCTGCACTGACTTTTCTGGAAGAGAATCCGCCATTAATGCATTCTATTTTTTCATTTCCACACTCTCCACATTTAATGCTGTCACTGTCATCTTCACTGCAATCTGCTTCTCTCTCACCCCACTTCTGTGCAAAATAAAAACCAAAAAATGGAAAACGCACACCCTCATAAAGACCCTCCCCTTTCATTGTTTGTGCAACTTCTTCGCCTCAATGATGATGCAACTTCTCAATGCTACAGCACACGCATTTATTGCTTGTCTCAGCTTGAAACTCGCTGATCATACTTGCAAGCAAGCCCCCATCCAATAGCAATGCCACCTCAAATCAACTTTTCAATTCTTCAACATCTCCAACTCCTTCACTATTTATTTCTCCTCTCATTGCTTTGAGTGTTTCTGTAGTGGTGGAAATTCAGAGAGGACTTGTCTGCATCAAAGGCTTCTCCAAGTTTTCTGCTTCTGATATATACTTACTTTGTTCATGTGTTGTGGTGTGTGTGTGTGTGTTTGCTGAGAGTTTGAAAGAGAATGGGAAGAACACCATGTTGTGACAAGAAGGGTTTGAAGAAGGGACCTTGGACTGCTGAAGAAGATGAAATTCTTGCTAGTTATATCAAGAAAAATGGTGGTCATGGAAGCTGGCGTTCTCTTCCAAGGATGGCAGGTTTTGCTCTTTTGCTGGTACTTAGTTTTTGTTCTGTTAAAATCAGCTAAACTGAACTTCAACAACCACTTTAGTTTCAACCTGTGTTCTTAATGATATAGAGCATATAGATATATTAACATAACTTTTTTTACTTTAAAATCAGCTTTAATCCTTGTTTCCAAGTGGTTTGAATGGTGTTTTGTTTTGCCCTTTTACACCCTTTTACATTTCTGTGGCTGCATTCACATTCTTGATGTGCTGCTATGATATCATATACCAATTTAACAACTATTGAACAAGTGAAGAGAAGATACACCTCTTGACTCCTTTTTACCTTTTCCTCCACTCTTCTTTTTCAAGTTCTTAAATGTTAAAAGGCAGGAATATAAATAGGCAAGTAATTAAGTGCAAGAGAAATTTAATGCAGTACTTGGAGCATTCTGTATCATGTTTACATTACCCTTTTTCATGTTATGCTACGATCTTATTTTTTTCTCTGTTGTTTTCTGTCTGTATCCTAATCCTGACCAAAACTTGTGCTACCTTTTGACTTCATTAGATTTCTATTGCGGACTTTGTAACCACATGCCCCATGACCCCTCCACTTTGGACTCTTTTTCCTCGCAAAATCTTTGTTCTTTTTATTTTTTTCATAGCCTTGTGAAACAATGCTTAACCATTTATACTGTTTCTCAACTCAATAACATGATCTCCATGTTTCCATAGGTTATAAGATTATCTGTCTTTTTCAGGTCTTCTTCGTTGTGGCAAGAGTTGCAGGCTTAGGTGGACAAACTATCTCAGACCTGACATCAAGCGTGGTCCCTTTACTCAAGAGGAAGAAAAACTAGTCATACAGCTTCATGGCATCCTAGGAAATAGGTAAGCAATTTATTGACCTTTACATTTCTGTTTTTTCAATGTTTTTATTTGAATAGATATTAAAAAAAGAAACAAAGATAAATCTTGTTTAAAATTTCCAACACAAATATTAATAAACAAAAGGTAAAAATATGACAACAGACAAAAAACTCTTAAACCAAACATACAGCAATTTGGATCTTTGTGAGTTTAGAAACCCATTTGGGATGATAATATTGAATGGAAGTTTTATACATTTTCAAAGCACAACCTTTTTGTTTTTTGCCTCACAAATCCATGATATTGGAATTCCCCACATAACATAAAACAAAAAAAAAAACAAACTTTTCTGTCTTCTGCAAGATCCACTCATTTTGTGACTGTTAATCTCTCTAAGGATTATCTTTGCAATACTTCATAATAAAGAATAGATCTTTTTGGTGAATTACTGTACACAGTACATAAAAGTTTCTGGTTTGTTCTTTGAACTATCTGATATCAGTTCAAATTCTTACTTTGAATGCACAAGAGAAGATAATGAAGAACAAATTTTCAGGTGGGCTGCAATAGCTTCTCAGTTACCAGGAAGAACAGACAATGAGATAAAGAACTTATGGAACACCCACTTGAAGAAGCGTCTCAAAAGCATGGGACTTGACCCTAGAACTCACGAGCCATTGGTCTCATCTCCATCTTACCCCTTCCACAAGGCACATGCATCTGTGTCCACACGCCACATGGCTCAGTGGGAGAGTGCTAGGCTTGAAGCTGAGGCCAGGCTCTCAAATGAGTCAACAAGGTTCAGCCACAACACCACCAATCCTAATTCAGATACCAAAACCACCGACTCTGACTACTTTCTCCGCATTTGGAACTCTGAAGTTGGAGAGGCATTTCGCAATGTTGTTGTTCATCACAAAGCTGATGACAACAAAATCACCACTACCAGCTCCTGCCCCAGTCCCCTCTCTGCAGGATCATCTTCAAACAAGTGTGAGTCAGTTGCAATAAACGCAGATTTGGCTTCCATTGCACAAGAAACCACGCCCTGTAACATTGTGAAACAAGAGTTGGAGTGGAGGATTCGTGGATCTGATTCTTCAAGCTCTAATGACATGGAGGATTCATCAGACACTGCTTTGCAGCTCTTGTTAGATTTTCCTATAAACAATGACATGAGCTTCTTAGAAGGAAACTCTTTTATGTGTCCCCTTTAGTGCATTTGCATGTACCTTTTGGTTAGGTGTTTTGTAATATTGCTGTCTGTATAAGCATTTGAACAAGTAGGAGAAGAATGACATGACTTGGCAATTAGCTGAATATGGTCCCTATGATAGGTGAGCCATTATTGTGGATTTTTTATAGTTTAAGTCTTAGTATGAATATAGTAAATGTTGATTACAAATGATCATGTTTTGAGTATCTTTGTCAGATTTCTGTACACAAAAAAGCACATTAACAATGGCAAATAGGAAAACTATTCAAAAATTTGGCAATTGTAATACTTTATTTGATGAGTTCTGGTGTGATCCAAACTTGAAATTCTTATTTTGAATGAGTCCTATTTATCTCTTTGTTACACAAGAACCTCTATTTTGACTTCAAAAATATTTTTTCATGATCTTTGGTTGTAGTTTTTTAGAAGTAGATTCTGCAGATGACTTCATAAGAACCAATTAACTGCAATGAGTTGCTGTTAGGTCAATGCTTATTGGTACCTTTTTAGTGTCATGAATCATTTTTCATATATTAAAATATGAACAGTACTGAACAATAGATTGTTAGGGAAACATCCCTGGCCAGTGATAGAAGCACACTGGTCCACACTCACACCTATGCATCATCTAGTAACTGTCCTACTCAGGTTTATATATATATATATATATATATATATATATATATATATATATATATATATATATATATATATATATATATACATGG
>Ga0214544_1003215_pt1 | contig 34060 bp, 18 predicted proteins | sample CNSS3metaG_FD_160074 | JGI IMG/M metagenome (GOLD analysis project Ga0214544, IMG submission 160074) | Root nodule microbial communities from cowpea collected in UCLA plant growth center, Los Angeles, California, USA - CNSS3 | ecosystem: Host-associated > Plants > Roots > Nodule | place: USA...
TGAATCGAAGCATTCTTTTAAGTCTTCAACATTTTTCCATGCATCATCATCAAGTCTTCCATACTTCTTCATAAGTTATCATCATCATCATCAAAACTCCTTATTGGAGGAAGATGTTCATCTTCTTTTTGTCAACATCCCTCTCTACAACAACTCTCTACAAAATAATTACACGCCAAGAGACTCAACAATGGTTGGGTTTCATTCATGTTTTTCCAAATCAATACTGATACGCATGTTATTAAGGCCCTGACAATACTAGAATATTCCATGAGCTAACATACTCCCCATGCTTCTAATTACCATTCACTCAACTACTTTATACACCCACAAGTTCGCTTATAAAGTAAGAGGGAAAATATCAGTACCTTAGTGGGATCGCTATACACTATCCCCTCGCAGATAAACTAGAAACTGATTTACCAAAGGACCAAACGCCTAATATCCCAAAACACTATTACAGTCCGGAACAACCACTCAGATCCATGTCCACTGCGTTGGCGCCTAGCGGCCATTCCCGTGCCGCCAGGCGGTGCTTGCCTTTCTGGGAATTTTCCAGAATTTTGTCACTCTGTACAATTCAACCTCTCCAATTTTCTCATCCCAGTTCCTCTGTTCTTTCACTCAATTCCACTCTCTCATTTACTTACGATTATTACTCTTGTTAAACCTTCACTTACGCCTAATTTCCTTATGCTAGCAAAACCCCAATTTCAACCTTACAGCACCTTTCCCATTGTTCCATTCAAATTCGTCCCTCAAATATACTTAGTTCATATAAATACCACATTATCTCATTACTTAACACTATCACAGGATTTCCTTACCATCAGAAACAACCCAGAATCACAAAATCACCAAATTCAGACCCAACAAACTCGTATCGCCTGGCGGAAATTCATCACCACCAGGCAGTTCATCAGAGGAACTCAGAAAATGGGTTGTAACTTACGTCGCCTGGCGGTGTACCGCCAGGCAGTTCCTCAAGGAACCCAGAAATACACTAAGTGGGTATGTGCCACCTGGCGGCTATGAACAACCCGCTAGGCGATTTCTAGAAAAATCTCCAGAAATCAGAAATTTACAATTTAAACAATGATCATGCAGTCATATTATCATACATTTCATGTATTCATTAAAACGAACAAGTAAATCAGAGTCCAGCTCCCCTAACCTGATTTTCCTTCAATTAAAGCTTTGACGATTAAGATTTCTCCCCAAACCAATTGCCTCCTTAGCCTTCTCTCAATTCAGCACCAAAAGTCTCACTCAGACCTCACAAAATCTCAGATTTTCGTGCTCTCTCTCTGGGTATATTTTCCAGCTTGCCAAACCTTCTCTATTAACCCATTTTTTCCTTTTAAAGTATGCCTAAAAACTAGGTGAACATCCTAGAACGAAAATTGGGTATTAAGTGGTGTTTAATGTCATTTACCAACTCATTATGGCTATTTTCCAGCCACCCCTCTGCCATACTACTAGGGTTTTCCTTCAACCTTTCCATATTCAAGCCACAGCCAAAAATACCAAAAAATAAAGTTTAATGTGAGTTCTCCAAGACTTGAATCTAGAACCATGCAATTGCCAAATCAATATCAAACCATCATGCCAAATCATGTTTCATGCTAACAATCATCATCCAATTATCATATTATTTCACAGCATGATTATCATATATTTAAAATAATAACGAATAATAACATAAACTTGGTAGACATAGGACTCGAACCCAAGTCCTCTCACACAATCAAAGTACTCTCAACCACATGAGCTAGCACTTTTCCACATCATCCCAATCATAATTTAATGTCATAAATGATTTTCCCACCTGCATTTATTAATTAATTAATTATTTAATTAATTAAATTCCACGAGTCTTATAGATTTCACTCACTTCATTCTCATGCATTCACTAACATCTCAATTCCATATTCAAGTCAAAATTAACTCACAAGATTACTCAAATCATATTCCTAAAGACTTTGAGCCTATGCTAACTCATCAAGTTTCAATTCCTTGAATCCTAACAAGTGAAATCATGCATTAAGTTCAAAAGTCTTAATATTACTAATGAATCATGTTCTATCCCTAGCCCATTAGGTATTCAATTTCAGTTTTAGGTTCAAAAGACATTTTCCACACCTCAAAAACCATAAAGTGGAAAAACATATGTATATTAACAACACAAAAATACACGAGAAATATGTTCATTACATCTAATCTCAACAACAAGTTCTAGCTCTCCATGGGTGAGAACATAGGGTTTACAAATAGAAGAAATAGGAAAGAGATGGAAACCAAACCCCAAGGTTCTCGGCAACTCCTCCATCCTCCAATTGCGCCTCCCATTCGCGTTTCCATCTCCAATTCGTAACCCATCTTTCTCTCCAACCCCAAAAGGGGGAAAACCACCATGAACGGAGGAGAATACTTAAAGAGGAGTGAGAGAGCTTCCCAACACCCCTAACAACCTCAAAGAGGGTCTCCAAGCACCCAAAAGTGTTTTTCTATTGTGCTAAATGAGGAATCTTCCAAACCCTCATGATAAATATGTTTAAATACCCATTTTCTACATGTCCGCGTGGTCAATGCTTAGCACCATCTTAGTGCTGCCAAGCACTATCAATAAAATTTCAAAACTGGCAACTCTAGAGAGTCGCTGCTTGGCGGCACTCCTCCATCGCCAGGCGCTCTGATGCTCTGCAGCTAATTTCCATTTCTGACTTTGTAGCGGTAGGTACAATTCCTTGATGCTCGGCGTGGCTATTTGGCTCAAAATCAATTTTTTGTTGTCCAAAACATGCTCCCTTAAGTTTTTGTTTGTTTTACTCCATCACAAATGCTTTCTATTAACTTATTTAACACACTCAAAATAGATATTAGAGGAAAAAATAAGCATAAAATAACTAAAACACAAAACAATACAAAACACACTAAACTTGATAATATAACGAGATAAAAGTTAGGAAAGAGTTATTTATTAATGACAATAAACACAAAAAAATATGTAAAAAGGGACATTATCAATTGTCTCCAGCTCTTCTTCTTCCTCCTCTTCCTCTTCCTTTTCCTTCTCCTCTTCCTTGTCGTCCAACTTTGGTCGTCACTATCGTCAAGCCACCACCACACCGTTGCAGCCATTACTGCCGCACCACCACTACCAATTAATGTATCTCCACCGCCACACCTCCTCTTCCTCTTTCTCTTAATATTTTTCCTCCTTCCCCTCTTTCTCCTCCCCTTCTTTTCTTCTTCTCATTGATCTCCCTTTAATATATAAAAAGAATCTCTAGACTTGATGAAATTTTTTTCACTCATTTCACTAACAAATTTACAAACAAAAAAAATGTTGATAATAGGATTTAAAAATTAGAGACAAAGTTTATCAACAAGATTGGTCGTCGGATACATTATCGATGAAAAATATTTTTCTATAATACAAATTCTAATTTAGCAACAAGTTTTATTAACGAATTTTATCGATGAATTAATTATCCACGAAAATATTTATCAATAATTAAATTCTAAAGCTTATCGTAAATCTTCAATAAATTTGAATATATTAACAAATTTATTCTCATAGGTAAAAATCCATCGCTACTTATACAAATTCTTGCAGTGCGTACTGTCACTTTTGATTATTAGAAAGATTCTTCCAAGGGAGAAATAAAAAAATATTTGGTATTCTATCTATTTAGACCTAAGACAAGACAGAAAAACGAAAATAAATATGCGGATTTTGGATGAATGTGTCTCATAACTCCGATTTACTTATATATTCTCGTGGTATATAGGGCTACACACTTTTGTCTTCTTTTCTTTTTTTTTTATCTCTGTGTCTTGGTTTGTATAGTCTGTTTAAAAGGTTGATGCACTCCATTATTCTATAATTAATATATTTTTTAGTATTGCTAAAAGAATACAATAAGGAAGAGTACGCTAAACAAGTTGAAGTGTACAAAAATGTTAAACCTTCGTAGCATTGAAAAAAAGGCCAAATTTCTCTCTCAATATAAGATATGCGAAAGTCAAGCTCAATTAATTTATATTAGAATGCGATTTTGGTGGTTTTATAATCTTGAAGAACGATACAGGGCTTATAAATTTGGCTTATAAATTTGTGGTGGTTTCAACATTATATGTTGAATGGAATTTTTCAAAGTTCGGTAGTTACAAAATAGTTTTAATTTTTATTTTCTCATCTATGTTAATGCATAACATGTATATAAAGGTCATTGTGATAGAGAATTTAAGACATATAATTACCAAATTTGACATTGATGACAGATTAAACTTTCCATATGCCACGTCTAAACTAAATTCTTACACATTACACATTAAAGAAAGCTTTAAACTTCGAAGTTGAATGACAAAAGACACTAAACAACATTAATTTACGCACAAATGGACCTAAACAAGGATACACGACCTAGAAACAAAAAGAAAACAACAAGACAAAACACAAACTTGTTATCATTCATGGTATCTCCTACGATCCCAGTTTCATATTCTAGCCAACCTGGCCAATGATTTCCTCCACCACCATTATCACTAGCTTGCAACTTTATTACCAATCTCTCTCACCTGAACTTGGTTGGTTGTATCATCCAACGTTTTCACCATGTTTTTCCTCCTTACATACACCTTAGTCACCTTAGGCTTGGTCATTTCATTCACTAACTTCTCTTCATGTTTTTCCTCCTTCTTCTCTTCAATAGGAGCAGTGACAGTGGGTACTGTGTGTGGTGTGTTGACTCCAGATGCATCAGACTTCTTCACAGAACATTTATTCTCAGTTTCCTCTAATTCCTTTTTCAGTAAACGAACCTTCAACTCAGGGTATTCTGGAGCACTCAACTCTTTTCCATAATCTCCAATAGCTTCAATCATTTTCTTGAAGCTTTTAGAGCGTGCAGCCTTAAATGAAATTCCATTTTCACAGAAGAACTTGGCAATGCTAACCCTTACCTTCTTAGCACAAGCATCTCTTTTACTGGTTTTTTGGTTTTCATAAGCTCCCCTAAGTTTGAGCCTGATTTCGGGTGGAATTTTCTTACAAGAATTAATATCACCCTTCAGCCCCATTTGATGTTCTTTCGCCCTTGTTATTCCCCCTGTTGTTGTTTTCAGACAAAAGTCACATGTCACAACACTCTTGTTGTTTACATCTCTCAAAGAATTCCATTCCCAAGCCATATCAAGAACCCGCCCACCTTTAGGCCTTGCCATTGTTGATGAAGCCTTTCCAAACCTTAATGGTTTCCTTAGTGGCTGAGATGATGTTATGGACGTAAGAGTCAGGAAACAGAAAGACTAAGAATAAATAGTGAAGAACCAAAAGTAAATTCAACAAAAAAGGAGAACACAAAGTGCTGTAATAATTCTCATAAGAAAAGGAACTAATAGAAATTAACTTACAGCATCACTGGTATGAGTTTTCTCAATTTTTTCTTGAGCTTTTCCACCTGTTATCGCCAAAAGTTCAGAAATTTTCTCCTTCATGATACAATTTCGCTTGCTGCAATCGGATCTTTCACCACGTCCCTCCACCATGCCACGCATCTTTTGCTTAAAAAATACAATTGTAAAAAGTTCTTCAAAATTTATAAAAATCATATCAAAGTTTGAGCAGGAGTTGAAACAACAAAATAGCATGAACTGTCAGTGACCCCGAACATCACAGTGGCTTAATGCAGAAAATGAAAACACAGTTTAGGGAAATTAGGACAAGGAAAACGTGTGACTTAAATCAAATTAAAATTGTCAGTGAAAAAAAACGGAAAAGAAGTAACTTACAGTATCGATTCCATCGTTTTCCTTCATTTTCTTATGATGTTTCTCAGGTTTCGCGAGCAAAATCTTTGAATCAGCTTTTGAATCTTCAGTTCGAAGGGGTCTCTTATTCGATCTTGCACAACTCATGTTCTGCCAAAGAGATTTCGTAAGCTAGAAGAAAGAACATCACATAAATTCGTAACCAAAGTACACCACACAGAAACCAAAATTCATCAAAGGAATTTACAACTCTAGCAAGTTAACTACGATATAAGCTTATAATCTCAAGCACAGGATCAAGTCACAGAGATCAAATCATTACCCTATGATGTTTATGTTCTCAACAAAAGAACAACTTTAAGAGATAAACCAACAAGCTAGAATAATTTTTAAACTGAATAAATGCAGATGCTGGACTGCTTCTGCATTCCTTAAATGAATCCTAGGAATGCAGTGCTGTTGTCAGAAACAAATTTTGAGAATAGTGACAACAATTCACTGAAAAAAATGCTGTTATTGGAGATGTGTGTATAATTGGTCAAACAGAACGAAATTTTCATTTTTATTTTAGATAAACCTTACTAAAAGAAACCCAAAACAAAACGGCAAATAAACAGCATTGACTACGTACGTTCCTACAATCACAGATAACCAATCAATAACATCAACAAAAACGGTCAAAACCATTGAAAACAAGCAAAACATGAGGATTCAGGCAAAACTACGAAATCATAACACCACCAAGCTGCCAATTCGATGGTGATTAAGAATGTTGTCGGGTGAATGCTTCCATGTTCAGGTTTCAAGAACGAGAACGAAGCCCTAGAACCGAATCAGAAGCCATGCACCGTTTACGTTAACGTTATCGTACTTTGAGCAACAAGAATTTGTGTGAAGTGGTAGCAAAACTGGTTTTACTAATGAAAGTAAAAAAGAAGATCAGTTATTTGAAGAAGAAAAAACCGTACTGCAGAGTAGCAAAGCAAACTGCGGAGAGCGAGAAGGGTGTGAAGTGAAAATGGTGGTGCCAGCCGGAGAGAGCTTGCGAATTTGAGAGAAGGTGACGAAGAAAAAAAGAAAGAGAAAAAACGAGACAAAGAAAAAGTGCAGAGTGAATGGTTTGGTATTAGAAACAGTGACCAGATGTGACTGCTCCAAGCACAATCGGTTCATATTTATATGCAAAATATTGATTAAGACATCATGAGTCAGCATTATTGTTTATAATAGTTGTCATAAATTTTCAGTTTAGAAAAACAGGACTTTAATTGATATCATAAAACTTTCCTTGTAATGACTAGGGCATGTTTTTTTCCAGACACAATGAAGTTTTCTAACGGTCACCGACCACCACGTAATTTGTGTGATGATACAAAAAAAGTTAATGTATATATTTTGAATCTATTTTTCCCTTTTTAATCGCTTGTTATTTTCCTCAATTATAAATTTAACTTTGAAATTATGTTGAAAATGGAAATCTGTCTTAATATTATTATTCTTATTTTTAAATTAATATAATTAGTGCTTTATTTTTTAATCATTTGCTCTTTTAGTTGATTTTTTTTTTAATTAAAAAGGAGAGCTTCAAGTTGTGTTGAAAGTTGAAATGTATTTAATTTTCAAGCAAGTTTTCATTGAGTTATTTAAATTTAGCTCATAATAAATAATAAACCCTCAAGTCTTGAAGCAGATTTTTGCTAAGCTAATTTTGCAAATTAATAATTTAGGCAGTAAACTCAAGCTGGATCTAAAATTCGTGGAAGACATAAAATTTAGACATAGTGATTTTGGAAGTAATTAAATTAACTAAGCTTATCATTATTGCATTTATAGCACATGTAACACCACAAGAAGGCTTTGTGAGTACTATATGTTATAAAAATTAGTTTTATCCAAGAAGTAGTTGATTAATTACTGAAGTGATTTAGGGATGATAAACCTGTTCATCTATTGTCATCACCTACACCATATAAAGCCTCCCTAGCATGTATTTGACTGTAATAATCACTAATAACTCAAACCCAATTAGCTTTAAAAACATAGTAAATGAGTGAGTCCAAATAACCCTATTTTTGGACTTGGATTAACTCAGTTCAATGTCCACTTCTATAAACTTGACAAGCTTCTTTAATGCATCAAGGAGTTTGCAAAATTTCACACGCAAGTGCTGAACTTTCAAATCGAAACTGAAATGCATCCTTGGAAGAAGCCCAAAATGAGGGCACTTCTTAAAGTTGTGTAAATAACCCACCATGTAACAGCTGCATGTTCTGAATTGTGATGCCTAGTTTAGTTGGATCAATGCTCAAGTTACTCTTCCTCTTGTTAACTAAGGGTCACAAAAATACTTATCCTAATAAATAAATGAATTTATGTCTAACTCAACTTTCACTATAAAAAAAAACTTCTAAATAGTGCTCCATTTTAGTGACCAATAATTATTAATAACTATAGTAACCAATTTAGATATCAATTTGCAGAACTAAAAGTTATTGGTTATTAAAATAGTCACTATTATGAATAAAAAATTATAATTGGTCACTAAATTGATCTTTAAAATTAGTTACATGGTTTGACTATCAAAAAAAATTGGTCACTAGAAATTAGCTACCTAGGTTTTGACTACCAAAATGAATTAGTTTTTAAATTAGTCTCTAATTAATTAGTTATCAATTTAGTGACTAATTATAATTTTTTATTTATAATAGTGATTATTTTAGTAACCAATAATTTTTAATTTTGTAAATTGGTATATAAATTAGTCACTATAGTGACTAACAATTTTTGTTTATAAAATTAGTTTCTAATTAAGGATTTTCTTGTAGTGCTTCTAAAATCGGTTTGTAAATTAATATTTGCATTGATATACTATAATTTTGATCATATATCTAGTTAACGTGGGATCTTCAATATATTCCTTCACACTAAAGAATGAACAACTTGGGTGTGAAATTAAATACTTTTAGATGATATAATTGAAACCCTAGTTGTGAGTGACACAGTAATCCCATGAATGTTAATAGAATAAGCTCTAATACCATCTTAGTTAGTGAGTATATGCATATTCAACCTCACAAAATTGACTTCTATAGTGAAGTTTATAACATCCCAATTTAACATATTTACACTACTAACTCAAATATTCAAATTAGGTATTAAGAAATAACAAACCCATAAGCATATAATATGTATTTATGGTCCCCTTGAAACTCAAGATAAATTTCTTATAATATATAAATTTTTCAACAAATAGAGTAGATCTATACAATACAAAAACTATATACCTATGCAAGACTACTCTAACCATCCATCTACAATCTCAGTAATTCTCAACCCTCTTACATGTACTATCCTTTGCTTACATATAACATATGATCATTGCAGGCGGATAAATTGATGAGCTATTATTTATTTTCTTAGTTTTCTATACCGATCTTGAGTGTCCATTCGTGCCTAATTGTCTTTTATTAGTGCATTTTCATTAATTGGGCTTTATTAAGCTAGTAATTCAAATTTTAATTATTTTGAATTTACTTGTCTAATTTTTGCTTAATTATTATTTTTCAAGATTAGTGTGAAATTGGGCTTGGACAGTTTCTTGGACTGAAGAAGTTTTGCCACGTCAGCATTGTTGCTTGAACTCTTTTTCCACATTAGCTTTACTGAAGAAGAGTGCCTTTTCTTTTTTTTTTTTGTTATATTGGCCAATATCTGCACATTTGAAGGGGCTCAAGATCAGAAACTCAGGGTTTAGTTGTGTGGTTGATGTGACCACATGGAGAGAGCTCCCATATAGGGTTTTACTTTTGAAAACAGAAAACATTCTCTAACTTGATATATTGTATTCATGTTTTTTGTATTCCAGAACAATACCTATTTATGTATGTTCTTCATCACTAGTTCATCCATTTCTTTCTCTTGCTTTTATCATGTATTTTCATTTTGTATTGAGTTGCACTTCCACATTCATGGAGAACTATGTATTGATTCCCCAAAAATAATGCGTAAGCTTTGAGGTTTTGTTGTGTTCAGATTATGGGTTCTTGCTCTTCGTCTTCAATTTGTGTTTTACTGAACTATTCTGTTAATGCATGATTTGCAGATTGAGTATCTGTGTTTTGCAGATTCGGTCACAGATTTGGTTATAGATTCGGTCACAAATTCGATCATAGATTCAGTCACTATTTCTGTCACTTATTTAGTCGCTAATTCGGTCACTATAAATCAATGACGAACAAAACAGTGACCGGTTTTATTCATTTAGTGACTGAATTTTTGGTCACTGTTTCTTGGTTTTCTTGTAGTGAAAGTAGGGAGTCAATACATTTTTAATCATGTTTGATCGATTATGTTTTTGCTATTGTATTGAATCTGAGTTACTTTTTGAATTTGCCATAAAACACTCCCTTTGTGTTGTGTTTAGAACCTTTGATTGAGAACATTGGTCACTAGGATACAACCTTGAGAAGATCTCATAAGTACTACATTTAAAACTATTTATTTGTTCGGATACGACACCGATCACACTACTATTCCTAAATGCTAAGTAGAAGTATATCATACATATTGTCACAATTCACACATTACATTCAATAACTAAAATTTAAAGAACATTACATCTATGATGAACAAATGACCTTGGTTATTTACTCTTCTTCTTCTATTATATAGATTGAATTGTAGAGTACTTTATCACAAGGACTTGGTAAATAATGATTTAAATTGTGTTCATGATGCAAGTAACCAAAGTGTTGAAGATAAACAATTTATTAAGTGGCTAATTTGAAGTTTGCTTTGATTTTTGCAGTGAATGAACCCTTTATGGTAAACTCATGGGCCAAAACTTTCTTAGAGAATAAGCTTGTGAAGTTACTTGCAGATGGTGTTGCCAAGTACACCAACGCCTTTGGCTTGAGCTTGACCTCTTAGAGAAGGGGCTTGGTGTTAGGTCTTGGAGGTTTGCTCTACGATGGAAGAAATTAAGGTGAAGGTTGCCAATGTTGAAAATGGAGGAGATTTCACTATCTGTAGTGCTTAAGAGATCATCAAGGCTTTTTAAACCCTTCAATCCTTCCTCACAATTGTGTGGCTTGGGGACCTTAGTTCTTGGATGTTACCAATGTGTTTATTTGTTTGTTTGTGGCTTAAGAACCTTGGTAATGCCAATTTGTCTTCTAAACGAATTTGGGCAAAAACAATGGGTTTCTTCCATCAATGTTAGGTGAAGAGGGTAAAGGATCTGGAGAAGCCTAACTAGATTCATTACACTGTTAATGACATCTTTTACTAAGCTAGAACATAAACTCCGGAACATACTCCCTGATCCGAGGAAACTTAACTGGATTCGTCACTTTGGTGATGACACCATTCACTATGTCGAAATAGAAACTCTAAAACTTACCATTGAATCTGAGAAAACAAAAACGAATTGGACAATCTAGTATATTTCCTCATCAACCGAACAAAATGTTTGAACGAGACTCACCAGATCTAGGACTACTATATCGGAATACACACTCAAAAATGCTTTTTTTTTTAGGTTTAAATGCTTTCTTGGTCCCTTATTTTCATATATTCGTTATTTTTATTAAATTCAGTCTCAACTTTTATTAAAATAGAACAATTTTTATATAAATATTATACAAATATTTTTATTAAAATTAACATTTTTATTGATTATTTATGAAATCCAATTATAAATTATTAGATTTATTTACAAATTAAATATAATTCTTATATTCGATTATTTAATAGAATATAGCTATTAGTAAAACACAAATGTAATATTTTTAATATTTTTAAATTTCAAGTAAAACTTAAATTTAATGTTTCTAATTTGTAAAGTATATTCTATTTAATAATTGAATATAAGAACTATACTAAATTTATAATTAAATCTATTAATTTATAATTGAATTTAAAAAATAATTAATAAAAATATTAATATAACATTTATATAAAAATTAAATTTGGTCTTGATTTGAAAATGATAAAACTATTTTTTTTTAACAAAAAATGGTACTGAATTAAACAAAAATAATGAATACATAGATCGAACTGAACAAAAGAAAATGACACAATCACGAGCTGACATGTGAAATTGATATCGACACATAAACAATTTGTTTTAAATTAAAAAAATAGTAAAAATTATAAAAATAAAAAAAATCACGTGCAAAGTTCAAAGGTAGAGTTGTCAAAATAGATAACCTAGTCTGATCCGACTCGACCCACCACGGGTTGGCTACTTAGTGAGCCAACCCAACCCTACTCACTTATTAGCAAGCCAAAAAATTTGAATACGGCTCGGCCCACAACGGGTTGATGGGTTAAACAGGTTGACTTAGTAGCTCACTTAATTAAAAAAAAATAATTTTTTTTTTCAATCTCAACAAAACTAAATTATAATTTTGATTAAAATATAAGTCAACTTCAATAGAATCCAAATGCAATCCAAAAAAAGATGTTAAACTCCATCTACAAACCAAAATCACAAAAATATCAATGTGCTGGCTAAAAAAAGCAACCTAACCTGACTCAAATGCAAAGCCCAACATAATAAAAAACACTTGTGGGATCCTGTATTTGTGGGTTGGTGAGCCAACTCGGCTCATCACAGATTTAACCCGGATGAGTCAAGTTCTAAGTGGGTTAAGTCAAAAATTAACCCATATTAAAATTTGTACAAAATTTTTAGTTCAACCCAAACCTATGGTGAGCCGGTTTGACTCGCGAGTTCCAACCCATCTCGACAGCTCTATTAAGAGACATTAGCTATTCAGATGTCGTTAGTAAAAAAGACCAAATTTATCAAAATTAACAAAAAATTGTGATCTAATTAAATATTGAAACTAGATAAGGACCAAACCAAAAAAAATTTCCTTTTTTATTTCCACTTAAAGACCATTTCCAGAATGCCTCTCTTGATCCTATCAACACCCCCTGCCGCAGATTCCGATAGACCAGAACAATGGAGGTGGACGAACAGTGGAGGTGCAGAAACGTCAATGGAGGTCACGAACAATGGACCTATAGGAAGGGAGGTCCACACTCAACACAGGTGGAGAGGAGAAATTGCAGGGAAGGAGGTGTAAGAGGCTGTGCAAAGGGAAAAGTGATTATCCGAGTCAAGGTCAAATGGGGAATTATGGGGATTATGAAAAATGTGAGGGTGCAGGAAGGAAAATGTAGGGTGCAAGAAGAAGCTACCTAAAAATGATGGGAACCATCCTCTTGGTGATCTGAAAAAGGCTTTTCACAATGGGCTAAGTTCAAGCAGGCTATAATATAGCCAATTTCTTTTTTCACGTCCTTATTTTCTTATTGTACCACCCTATTTCTCAAATTACTTATTTCTACCCTGCTTTTATTGCTACTCTTTGGTTTGTGCTGCCTTGGATATCAAGATTTCAGATCAATATTTTCCAATAATTCACTTTTAGAAATACATTAATTAGGGAATCCTTTTAAATATACATGTTACTCTGTAACAAAACGTACCACATATACTTTACTTTGATATGTTGTAGTTTTTTAATTAGTTTATTGTTACTTTGAGCAATGATGTATATTTATGGAAAAAAAATAGACCTATATGAAAAAAGTGTGAGAAAAGAATTGCAGTGGAAAAAGAAAACAAAAAATAGAATAAATCAGTGACAAACATTGTATTGAAATTCATCCAAAATTCTTTTCTGATATCCTACCATATAAAAAAGTTCCATAGAAAATCATGGTAAGTGCCAAAGAAAAGCTGAACCCTTTTATCAGATATGGCCCAAAGTGTTTCATCTCAATTTGCATACTTCTTTCCAGCTTCATAAACCGAAAGAGTTAGGATTAGTGAGATGGGTTAGGCCTTATTGAAAAAATTAATGCAAATACTTTTATTTGTATTTTAATGAAATAATTTAAAATAAATTATTTATTTATTTTGGTGAATTAAATTTTTTCTAGAATAAAATAAATAGTTACAATACTAAAAAAATCTTATATTGTTCGTCAATTTTATTTTAAAATTTTGTTAAAAAAATACTTATAAATTTTGTTATGAAAAAAAATTTACAGGAAATTATTGTTGATTTTTTTTTCAAAATATTTTTTATAAATCACTTTTCGTAACAAATTTTGTAAGAAATACTTATGAATTTTATAATTTTTTGAAAAGTAATTACTCACCAAGAAATTATATGTCAATTAAGATTCTTAGAAAGAATAGCAGGAAAAGATATTTTCTTACAAATTTTTTTAATAAATTTATAAGAAAAATCTCATGTAATATGAAAAATTTTAGTAATGTGAGATGAAAAAATTTTAAAAAATAAAAAATTATTTCAAATAACTAAAATAATAAATTTTTATTTTTATTTTTAAAAAAATTAAAATTCCATAATTAAGCCCTCTTAATTTCTCTAAAACTCTAATTTTTAACTTGAAAAAACTCGTTTTAGTTATAAAAAAGGCAATTTTATTTTTTACTTTATAGCTTTTATTTTTTTTTCTAGAAATGTTTATGGAGAATTTTTTTAAAATAATTTATATATATATATATATATATATATATATATATATAAGTTAATTTGTAAAAACAATCACATAATTTCTCTATTTTTATGTATTAATTTGTAGATAAAATAATTTAAACTATCATGAAAAAATATTTTTTAAAATGTTTTATGGAGAATCCAAACAAACTTGATGTATCTGTCAAGTGTTAGCTGGGCACCATCATCACTGCATGCCTGCTATTCTTCTAACATAGTCTGCCATCACTTTAAAATAAGAACAGCTTCTTATTTTGCTGTTTCTTATCTGACATTTTACGACATTATGATAATTTTTTTATGTTTTGCTTTTCTATTTTGATTTCTATTAATTTTTGTTTTGAGAAAAATAAAATATCAAATTAGATTTTGGAAAGCCAATTAGTCTTTAATAGTAGTTAATGGGAAAATAACAGTGTCAATTGTTAAGTGCTTTATGATATCCTTAAGTGACGGTCTGATTAGTTTAGTCTGCAATCAAAAGTTTATTTTAATTCTTATATTATAACTTTTATGAAACCATGGGATGGATTAGATTGGATTAATGTAATAGTACCATTTTAAATGGTTGGGAAGTTTTAATATTTGTGTTTTTCAATTTAAATTAAATATTTGTTTTAGTATAAGATAATTTAATGAGTTTTTCTTTAAGATTCGAAAGATCTATTAATTTTTAAGAAAGATTTGAACTGAACAAATCAACCAAGAATATTGAAGGAATCTATTAAGTTAAGAAAAATAAATAGCAAAAATAAAATGAAATGAAATAGACAAGGATAGAAGATATGCACTTTTAAAAATTAAAGTAATGTATCATTAATTTATCATTCACACTAAAAAAACTCACTTTTTTGTCAATTGGCTTTGGGATTTTTTTTTTCCTAAGAAATACTTGCAATTTTGTTATGAAAAAAAATTTATAAGAAATTGTTACTAACTATTTTTTAAAATATTTTGTATATAACACTTTTAGAGAAAAAATTGTAGAAAATACTTATAAATTTTATAATTTTGTAAAAAATAATTATACACGAAGGAATTATCTGTTAATTAAAATTTTTAGAAAAAAAATGCAAAAACAAAGTTTTTTCTTGCAATTTCTTTTAATAAATTTATAAAAAAAATCTCAAATAATATGAAAAAAAATCTAGTAGTGTTAAATAAGTTTCTCCAAATAAGAATATAAGATAAAGTATCAAAATCTCAATTTACCTAATCTAACAAAATTAAGTAACTTCATATATTTCAAGTGTATATAAGTATATTTATTAATGTATAAATATTCTTATATGTTTTGTTATATCTTAAAATATATATATATATATATATATATATATATATATATATATATATATATATTCATGGATCAATTATATATACACACAATTGATGCAATTGATACTCATAGGATAGAAAAGAAAAAAATTCTCAAATTTGCAAAAATAACCTGTTAGATAATAATAATAATAATAATAATAATAATAATAATAATAATAATAATAATAATAATAATGCTAATAATAATAGAACATTTTATTATATCATGCTAATTGTTTGAATGAGTTAAGACTACTCATTTAGGTTATACAAGGGCATGTTCCATGTTATAATTTCTTAAAATGTCACACAAATTGAGCATGACATCATGAATTAATAGACATTTCAAATGTACATGTGTCTCAAATAAAGAATAATAAGTTGATTTAAACATGAATAATCGACTAAAAGAAATAATTCATAATGTTGAATATATATTATGTTTTCTAACTTCATGTATATATGATAATTTATGCACTGATGTAAAGAAACCTCAATATGTAAGATCCCTAATCTCTAGTGTTTGTCAACAATATTAAAAATGTTGAATGTGAAGACAAGAAATTAATGGATTGATAAAATCTTTGGGACTGGTATGCTTCTTAAATGCAACATGTTGATAGACAATTATGAGACAAAAAAGATAGTGTGTTTGATGGTATGAAGCGTAAAAGAATCCATGCATGTTAAACAATTATACATTGTAGAGGAAAAAATGTGATAAATTACATCAACATCCATAGTGTGGGATTTTACAATGGTGATTTGGAATTTGATGTTAGGAAAGGTATCTTGTAAAAGTGCTATGGTATCTTCCTATAGTTTAGGGGTTGAAACAATTGTTCAGCAATGAAAATGATACAAAACTGATTAGATGATATGTAAATGACATAATTGTAATGGTCATTTAAGGTATTCAAAAGATTGTTTGCAATGGAAGACAATTGATTTCATGCTCCTAAATTTTGACAATGAATGAAAAAACAATAGGCTTGGACTTACTATAGATGGAATGACTTCATATGAAAACTTATGCAATAAACATAGTCCATGATCTTTATTGTTAGTGATTCACAACTTACCTTTGTGGTTGTTAGTACGATTTGTTCAATGATAGTGTGCCAATCACATAGCAAGTAGAAAGTAATTATTGTTCTCCCAAAGAACTTGTGCAATATATGACAATAATTGCAATCAACAAATAATTTAGATAAAATAATATTTCAATAAATTGTGTTGATGTTTAAGGAATTAAAAGTATGTAAAAACAAATAAATCTCGTTTTTGGATTTTGTTGAATACTTAGAATGCATAATAAATTAGAAATGATAAGTTATTATTTAGGTTAAACTTCATATAATCACTCAACTTCTCTCCATTTAATGTTAGTTAACCTAGAAGTTTGCTCCAACCCTAATTTCTTAGTAAAATAAGCTTATATTTCCTTATTAAAGTCAATTCCTTGAACACTTAATAAAAAAAACTTGTTTTCACAACAAGGGTTTAAAACAACTAATGAGTCAAACTTCATTCCTAGATGTAAGCTTAGCTTCATATACTTTTCTTTGGTTCTAAATTGCAAAAGATATTTCCCACTTCCCAATAAATCAAATATCAAGTTATGGATGATCAAGTTTTAAGGATTAAGCATAGAAACAAAATATTAACATTGAATGGAAACATATATATAAAGATAAACAATAGCAATTACACGAGAGTTTAATTTGTTACATTTAACTCCAACAAAATGATTTTATGTTATTCGTTGTCATGAGCTTGAAAGAAAAAGGTGAACAATGAAAGAAGATGAAGATCCAAGGAAGAGAATGGAGCTCTTTAAGGAACCTTGACTGCCCACAACCTCCAAAACTTGTTTACCTCTTTAGAACCACATAAAAAGCCTTATTACTTTCGAAAAGTGATAAGAAGTAAGCCAAAAGTGTCGCATAAGCAAAAGCAATGCCTAGTGTCAAATACTCTAAACTTGGTGCCTCAATACAAACATAATTCTTTGTTCAACTAGTGCTCAATGCAAGTCATCCTATGTTGGACGCATGCACTCAAAGGCAAGAAATGAGGTCTTTATCTAAGTCTAGATTAGTGGTGCTTAGTCCTAATGGTGAATTTTCCTCTTTGGCTTTATAGCATTGGGCTGGATTCAAGTGGTACACAATGTAGGTGATTATTTAAAAATTCCAATTTGACCTTCTACCAGCACTTACTTGTATTCCAATTTGCTTCGCTTGGCCAAGGGCGTGTTGTTCAATTATCAAACAAAAAATAATAGGGTTAATGATATAATTAGATGAGAATAACCAATATCCAACTACTTACAAATATAAAAATGAGGACTAAAGTAAGATAAAAACTGAAGAAAAGTTGGTTTTATAAGTTAAAATGACTTATATAATGGTGAAAATTAATATTATCAATGGTTTTGCATGAAGCATAACCTTGTGATGTTATCTTTTATGATCTCGAGTTTGGGACAACCAATAGATAACATTAATGCATATTTAAGCCTATTGGTTGAAGATTTGGAGATGTTATCGGAGAAATGTGCTGATGTATTTGATGGTACACATGTGACTCTTTTTAAGTTATGATCATGTTATTTTATACATTAATGACTTTCCAAACATATGATAACTTGAGTGGGTACAATATTATTAACCACAAATCATGCCTTATATGTGAATAGAGTACATATGTCACCATCAACTACAACATGGAATGAAATAATATACCTTCAAAATAGGAATTTTCTTAGTTCAAACTATCATTTTCACATATCAAGGAAAATAAACTAATAGATCTATAGAAAATGAACTAACTTTGAAGACCTTAAGTAGATCATAAGTATATGAAGACATGAAAAACATATAAGTTTTTCTCGGAAAGATATTAGTCGTATATGGAAGAAACACATAGAAGAAACAAGTGATTTTCAATAAAAAATAAATTATGAACTATTAACATTTCAATTGAAATAAAAAATATGTGATTGATGATATGTGATGAGTATAGATTGAGGTAAAATACACACACACACACACACACACACACATATATATATATATATATATATATATATATATATATATATATATATATATATATATATATATATATATATATATATATATACATATATATATATATATATGAGACAAGGTGTGGTGATTTAAGTTTATATAAAAATGTGATATTGAGCTATGTTGTAATGTAGTGAATGCAGTGACTCCTAAAGAAGGAGTACTACATTGATGTGATGTTAGGTGGTGTATTGAGAGAAATTTCGTATAGAGATTATCTTGACTTTACTAGCATCCTACTCACATAGAGGAAAATATCTAGTTGTGAGAATATATGAGGTTTATATATGGAGTTTCGATAGATCAAACTCTCAAATATAGAATTTACCCTATCATGCTGAGTGGAAGAGATGTTGTGAGGCAGGGGTGAGAGATGATAAATGTGGAATCTTTGAATCTACTCAAAGTAAATGTCTAAGTCTTGAGAGCCAGTGGATTGTGATTTCATATCTATGCTAGGGAGGGCAAGTTTCGGTGTAGATATTTGATTATTGTATATATGTTTAGTTGGTTATGATAATGAGAAATTATTACGATTATGAGAAAACTTAGAATTTGTATGGTCTCTTATAATTACACTAGTTTATCCTATTGTCTGTTGTGTTATGGTTTATACACATGCTATGATCATATGTTATACATGAGCACATGATAGTGTAGGTATGAGAGTGTGAAACAATAAGACTGGTGATGCTCTTCCTAGAGAAAGTAGTTATTGCTTAGGTATATAATTATTGTATTATATAAATCTCATAGTTGATAAAGTATAGATATGGCAAATAAATCTGGCCCCGTGGGTATTGTCCGAACTCGTCCCTGTTTTGTCGGAGAATCCCAGCATTGACTAGGTATGGATATGAGTATGAAGAATCTCTGACTTTTTCAATTAGGTATAGAGATGGGTATGGGGATGTACATATCCCCGTCATAATACTCATCCCCGCCATAATACTCGTCCCTGCCACATCTCCCTCCTCATTTAAATTATTAAACAATTAATTAAGTAACCATATATATATATATATATATATATATATACTTTCTATTTTTTATTTCTTTTAATTATTTGGTTTGTCATAAAATTCATTCGCATTTCCAATATATTTTTCATCTTATCATAACATTTATGTAATTATGTTAAAATGATGTATGTTAATTAAAAAAAAATTATGTCTCATGTTTGAATATTTCTATTATTTTTTAATATTTTTATTTATTATATATTTTTCTTTAACATGAGAATGTTGAATACTCTCAATTTAAGTGTTTAATAGCGTAAACCTTTCATCTACTAGTAATATTGGAAAAAAAATATTATTTACTTATTATTATTCATTTTTGTTTCTTTTGAAGAACTCTTTTATTTCACTAAAACAATTTTCGTTATTTCTCAACCATCGAGTATATATGATATGTTGATATTTGAAAAGTTTTCTTAAATCTCTAAGGTATTTTTTTTATCTTATCGTACCCTTAATTATATATTTGTTTTTCTTTGTGTGATTTCTTTCAATAGTCTCTCAAATTGTATTTAAGACACACATTTGTTAATTTTTTATATATTTTTATTTGTTGTTTATTTTCATCATATAGAATACTATTTCGATATATTTTATCTAATTATTTTTTTATTTTCTAACTCATTATCAATCATACCGTAATTTATTTTTTCACTATAATTCTACAAATAACTTTTATTGACTACAATATAAAAATTTAATGTAATTGTCATGGATATTTTTTTATCACCATCCAACATATATCGGAGTTCAAAAGATACAAAATCTATGTCAAAATTTTATTATTATGTTTATTATTTATTTTTTGCGTCATTTTGATCAAGTGATGTATTATAACTTTTATTAATGTATAAAAAAGAGATTTATTAGAATTTAAAAAATTGAAGTAAACAAACATTTAAAATATATTTTAATTTGAATATTTGTTTTCCTTTTATATTTTTGAAAAAATAATTTTAAATTTTATCATCTAGGTTTCATTAATGTTTGCAAATTTAATAGATGTTTTGGTTCTCATGAAATTTTATTTGGGATTTTAATCTAAAATGTAAATAATTATAATTTATTTCAAAGTATTTGATATCGAAGAAACCATCATCCTCCTAATATTGAATATTTGATAATATTATGTTTTCTTTACGTATTTTTTTTATTACTTTATAAAAATTAATTAAAATTAATATTGAAGTATAAGAAAACGGGTCCCCTACCATCCTTAATCAAGTTCAAAAGTTTATTTTTTTATTTTTTTTTCATGGAAGATTTGCAAATACATTTTGTAATAGTTGGTTTATGTTTTTTTTATCAATTATATAACGCTTTAAATTAGTAAGTGAATCTTATTAAATTGGACGTTACCTTTCACATACAAAACATGGTAACTAAACAAATAATTTGAAGTTTAAATGACGTTTTAATTGAATTATATAAATTTATTTTTCTTAAAAGATTACGAAAATAAATATCTTTCGCTTACCTTAAATTCGCTATAATTTTGTTTCTAATATGTGAATCGGTCCATAAATTTTTAGTAATTAGTGATTTAAAGTCACTACAACAATTTATAGTTTAGACCACACTAAAATAGATAACGGCTAAATAAATGTAGCCTAAACATATAATAAACAACATTTTTATAAATGATGTATAAATATCATATCATGAAAGTCCATGATTATATAATTGTTGCTTTAAACTATGTGGGCAAAATTAGTAAAAATGTGGTCTAAAAATATAGGTAAGGTATAAAATCAACATGTAAAATTGTTGTTTATTGTGAGAATTTTAAGCAACGATTTTAAAAATATTGTCATACTAAAAACCGTTGTCTATTACCTATAGCTACACTCACCTATACCACGCCTAAAAAATGGTGGTCTAATCTTTAGACCACGGTTTTTATAATTTATATCATAATTTTATGTTGTTGTCTAAAGTGATTTTTGTTGTAGTGAGTGTTTTCATTATGTGCCAAAACTAAGTGAGCATTACAAAAAATAAAAAAAATAAAAATTCTATTCATACCATCGAAAAAGAGAATCATATATTTCTAAGTGTTGATTAATTTTTCATTATTAGAACAATTACAGGCAATCACGGAAAAGAGAATTAAAATTCACTGTGAAGAAATGATTATCCAAAAGGAGAATCCATTAAAAGTGATGAAAGGTCCAAACGAATAATGACATGCTTGTAGTTAGGCAACACTTTCAGTATCTTAATCATAATTTAGAACTTCACATGTCATAACTATTAACTATTCAAAATATATATATATTTCCATCGGTTAGGGTTATAGTATTTGTGTTCACAAGAAAATGACGCACGTGTGCACGAAGTTAATAGATGATGAATTAATAATCTTGACAAATAGGATGCAATAATGCAATTGTGAAATTAAGAATATGATGATGGTAATTAGTAGTCAATATTAATATAAAAAGTACCACTCTTTCTAAATTAATATTATTTACATAGGTTGAGTAATATATCATATCTAAATTAATTTATATAAAAAGTCCATTTCTACCCTAGAAAAATTTGTTAAAAATCATAAAATTATATGGATTTTATTTCTCGGTTTATGAGTGAAATTAATAATTTTTTAAAATAAATTTTAGTTAATAATATAGAGAATGATACAAAATAGTATATTAATACATACGTTATTATCACCCTCTAACATAAAATTTTGATTCACTGTTATTATTTCATCAATTGCTTAATTTTAGATAATTTTAGAAAATTAGAAGGTGAAATATGTTACTAAAATTTTATAGAAATCAAAGGTCTACATTTGCAAAATTTCTTGGACCAAAAAGGGAAGTTTGACTAGAAAAAAAAGTTAAAAAGACTGCAAAAAGAAAACCTATTAATAATACTATTATTAAATTCTTATTGTAATTATTATTTTTAATAAAATATTTTTATTCAGACATAACCAACAACTTTAGTTTAAGCACAGACCATGAAACAAGTTTTGTATTGTAGTTGTTGGAATTTGATTCACTTTATTGAACCGGTGAATGCATGCACAGCTTTTAACACGTAGTCTTATGATGCGGCTTTAGTTCACCCTTTCAGATTTCGCCTATCATGTTTCTTGTGAGCATATCTCCACCATAACGTAAATGTACCCTCCAATCAGAGTCGCAGATCTACACAATTGTGTGGGCCCCACGCTGATAAAACTATGGGGCCCACAGGAAACTTCCTTGCTCCACACGATTACCTGGCCTGCAAGGGCCACAACGTTTGTACAACGCACACAATAGTACACTCCACGTGGCGTCTTTTATCTACGTTTCGAATTTGTCCCTATTTTTTATTATGTTTCAATCTCATTCATTTTCTCTAGCTCCAGTACTTTTCTTTTACCTTTTAAACATTTATTTATTTTCTCCATAGTCAGAAAATTTTAATTTTAAAAAATTTAAAATCATTAACTTTAATTTTTAATGTGTATTTTAGGATAAGTAAATAATATATATTTATATTTATTAAATTTACTTTTGAGAATATCTGTTGATACTATATTAACATTTGTAAAAAGCATTTAAAAATATTATTTTATTTATTTTTGGTTTAGCAAGTAATGAATAAATATTATATTATATTAGAAATAAATAATAATAATAATAATAATAATAATAATAAAACAAATAAACAAAAAAGTATGTTTATTATGTAGGAACTAAAATAGTTTTAAACTTCAATAAATAAAATTTACAAGAAAGAGTGGAGATAACATATTTCTTACAGAATTAAAAAAAGTTAATAGACAATAAGTCTATTTAAATATTTATGAATTATGAATTGTCCACTAATAAAATCCATACATTAATGAAAAGTAACGATCCAGTCTTTGTTATATTAATGATGATTAAATAAATGTCGAATTTTTGTTAAAGAAATTTAAAGTTAAGTTATAAATCTGTCCAATAGATTAATTTTAAGTTTTAATATTATTTATTGAAAAATTCTGACTACTAAATTTTCTGTGTAAATATTTTAAACATTTTTGTTAATTTTAATATTTTTTTCTTATTTTCGTTGATATATTTTTTCTGTTTTTGTTATGTCTCCTGCACTAACATAATACCTTAAATAACGTTTTGTGAGAGATTTTAAAGCTAATGAAAGGCTTTACTTTTTTTTTTAGAAAATTTCAAATAAATAAAAGATTGTAATTTTTTTATGAAAATGTATGTTTTCCGTTAAAAATATAAATATGATTTTTTTTTTAATGAAAAGGTGTATTTATTCAGGAAATTGTGAAAGATTGTATTCTTTCGTGGAAAACATGTATCTTTTGAAAGATTGTATTTTCTTAAAACAATATAATAAGATAATATATTATCTTAAACACTGACGAGTCTTTATAAAGAGTTATTTCTCTTTACCAAAATATATACATATCAGCGAAGATTGTTTTTCTTCAAAATAAAAACATAAATTGCTTGCATAAAATAGATGAGCACGTAGAGAAAGTAACAAATTTAATTGTTTCTGTACATAGAAAGAAACATAGAAAGAATAAAGGAAATTATTGTTTTAAAAACTGTTACTGATAATAAATTTATTGTGTGCAACGAAGATCAATGAATCTCATTATATCTTGTAAGAATTATTTATTGTCGCTGTTATCATTTATGTAAATAAGTAAAGCGAATTAATCTAAAATTTAATATTCACCAATTATGGGACATGTATTTTCTTTTAATTTAATTATTTGTATGGTAGACTATAACCACCAAATTTTACACTCAATAACTTATAATAAGGCGAAAAGCTTTTATAATTGATCTTAAAATAGAAAAAAAAAAGAGTAATTTCATTTAAAAAGTTAACTTCCTTGTACAACCATTAAATTAGGAGAAAATTTTTATAATACGATAAAACCTATTTTAAGATACTTTTATAAAAATTAATAAAAGTAGATGATAAGTTTCTTATCCGTTAAAATAATGTATTTGGAAACTAGTTTAACAAAATCAGTGTTAGTGTGCGTGAGAAGCATGCTAACAGTCACGCTTTTTCACACAAACACGTTCTTTGGGGCAACTATAAATATTGAAGAGAAGGCAGAAACGTGGACTCAACGGTCCCTTCTCTCTCTACAAAGTTCCCATTCAGAAACAAAAACAAGAAAAAAAAAACACACTCTCTTCTCTCTAGTTTTTTTTTTTCTCTCTCTGCAATGTAGGTCGCCGGAGATGGCAAACTTCCACCGTAACAACGTCGAGAACGTGGTCCTCGGTCACCACCGTTCCAAGAGCACCTCCGTCGCCGGTGGCCACTTCCGCCTATGGCACTCCCTCTCCACCGCCTCCTTCCGCCGCCTGGTCTTCGATGCCGTCAGCTGCGGCGCTAGCTCCCGCTACGCAGAGAGATCGGACACGTCCTCCGAGAAACACCACCACCAAGCGAAACAACAGCACCGGCACAAGACGAAGCTGAATAACGCAAAGTCGGAGAAGCTCTCGGATCTGCTGAACCTCGCGGAGGTCGAAGCTGATGCGGAAACGAGGAAGAAAGAGGACAAACTCGAGGAGCTGAAAAGCCTAGTGAAGGAGCTTCATGAGGAGGAAGAGAAAGAAGAAGAATCAATGACGCGGAGAAGAGAAGCTGCTTGGAAGGTGAGGTTGCTAGCCAAAGAGGATTTGGAAGTTAGAGGGACGCTCGCGATGCTTGGAGCTATTCCTCCTCTCGTCGCAATGCTTGATGAATCCAAAAACGACGTCGATTTGCTCGTTGCTTCTCTCTACGCGCTGCTCAACCTCGGAATTGGAAACGACGCGTGGGTTTCTCTTCCTGTTCTCTTTTTTTTTTTTTGCTTTGTTTTCCTAAGGTTTTGTTTTTTCATCTTTACTTGGATGAATCATTACGAGTTACGAGGTGTCATTTTCCATTAACATTCTTTTTTGTTTGTGGTTAGCTTATTCATTGATGATTGATACGTCGCTTCTCATTTCATTTGATCCTCTCTCTTCTTTTCTGATTATTATTAATTTTCTTTAAACGTCTGATTATTATTCATTTTCTTTAAACGTCGTCTTTGCCTGTAAATCCTTCCTTGCTCTTTACTCATTTTATTTTTTTATTTTCTGTTTTACATTTCTACTTTGCATGAATCAAACATTTTCTTTACACGAGTATTTAAAAATATTTTTTCCTTACTTTCCAGTTCTGCACATTGTGTGGCCTTTCACTGTTTCTTGAATATGTTAGACTAATTCTGATTATTAATTTTTTTTAGCTGTATAGATATTTCTTGTTCGTTTTTCCGTTCTGCACATGATGTTGCCTTTGAGTTATTTCTTGAATTCTTTGACTGTAACTTTATGTGATTAACAATATAAGTTCGACAATCCTTTTTTCTTCTGTTTAATGTTGGGTGTATTTATATACATATATAAATGGTTTATGATTTATTTGTGGTTTTTTACACATGATGTTGTTGCCGTTCTATTCGTGATTAACGGTAAAGTTATTGATTTGTTTTTAATTCTTTTGGGTGTGTTTTAACAGGAATAAAGCAGCTATTGTGAAAGTTGGGTCAGTTGAGAAGATGCTGAAGCTGATTGAGTCTCCAGATGGTGTAGATTCTTCGGTTTCTGAAGCAATTGTTGCGAATTTCCTTGGACTTAGTGCGTTGGATTCGAATAAGCCCATAATTGGGTCTTCGGCTTCAATTTCTTTCTTAGTTAGAACCCTTCAGAGTTTAGATGACAAGAGTAGTTCCCAAGCCAAGCAAGATGCTCTACGGGCATTGTACAATCTTTCGATCTACCCAGCCAATGTTGCATTCGTTTTGGAAACAGATTTAGTTCTGTTTCTGGTGAACTCAATAGGGGACATGGAGGTAACTGAAAGAGCCCTTGCGATTCTCAGCAACTTGGTGTCGACCCGAGAGGGTAGGAAGGCGATTAGCGCAGTGCAAGATTCGATTCCGATCCTGGTGGATGTGTTGAATTGGACAGATTCGCCAGAATGCCAGGAGAAGGCGTCCTACATTTTGATGGTTATGGCACACAAGTCTTATGGGGACAAACAGGCCATGATTGAGGCAGGGGTTGCGTCATCACTGCTTGAGTTGTCCCTTTTGGGTTCCACATTGGCTCAGAAAAGGGCTTCAAGGATACTAGAAATTTTGAGGGTTGACAAAGGGAAACAGATTTCTGGGAGCTATGGCTTGGGTGCTGCCGTCTCTGCCCCTATTTGCGGCTCTTCGTCCGCGAAGCCGGATGACGGAGGGAGGGAGTGTTATGACGAGGAGGAAGATATGATGAGTGAGGAAAAGAAAGCAGTGAAGCAACTAGTCCAACAGAGTTTGCAGAACAACATGAGGAAAATTGTGAAAAGGGCCAATTTGCCTCACGATATTGTACCATCGGATCATTTTAAGTCACTCACATCAAGTTCTACTTCGAAGAGCCTACCATTTTGAAGAAATGCAGCAGGGAAGAGAGTAGGTTAAAGAGAATAAACCTTGAGTGAAGTTAGTGTTCAAATCATAGTTTTGTTGAATATTGAGATTTTAGGTTGTAGTTATTTTCTAGATCTGCTAAAGTAGCAATTGCATGTCAAAATCTTGATATATAATTATAAATTTAAGTTCCTTTTAAGGTTGCATCCTTTTTTGGTATGTTTTTCAGATCTTACATCTATGCGAGTAAACCCAGTGTTTTTGAACTGAAAATGAGACCCTCCAAACTATACAAATGGACAATTATCACGGTGCTGCATAAGTTGTATGATGGGGTGCCTCCCAATCAAGGGTATGGTCTGCAAAATTGGCTAATCTTAGGGTTGCTTCAGTCAGGCCATCGTTACAAGCGTCCCTACCTTCAAGGAGTCACTTTCAAACCACAGTACATGTTTGTCTCCCTACTGGCCCCTACCATATGTTTTATATAAATTAATCTTGCTGGATAAGTGGGAAGTGTGGTCATCTTTTTCGTATTTTTATATATACAACAGGGACTATTCACAGTAGTTCTCTATTTGAGAATCTTTATCCCGTTAGTTTGTCAATTTCATGTGTTTGGTTATTTCAGGAATCTTTGGATTAAGAGTTGAATATACGTTGTTCTTTGTTGTCATGCATTTGCAGTGATATTCTTAGCTGTTAACCCCTTAAATTTTTTGGTTAAAGAATTGATAAATTACCTCTCTGTTTATTTAATGCCCACATGAACTAGTCTAATGAATTGTTTCTCTTTCAACCAGACGCAGATCCAAATGGCGTGGAAGAAAGATTACAATATAGATCTCTGATTGGGATGAAAAGCTGAGCTGTTCGTCGCAAATAAGTATGAAGGGTCATTTTGTTCCCATTATGTAAATGTTTCATGATGCCCTTGTGCTTGTGGGGTACGCTCATTTGTAATGTTATCTCCTGCTGGTGGCTTTAATTTTGTTGACTTTAGTGTAAATATTTTATTGTCAATGTAGTTTTGGTCTTAATTAATTGAGTTGTGCTCCCATCATGTACCAATTAAGTGTAGAATTTTCATTTATTTTCTTCTTTTTGCCTGGGTCCAAGCTTCTCAAATTTACTTCTTGTGGAAGACACTGTCCCAAACGGTGATCAGTTATTGGTTTTAGGCACACTATTTTTCCTGCTTTTGGACGGCAAGGAAAATAAGAATTTAGAGCACAGACAATGATATGTCGACTAATTCACACTAAATTAGGGAGCACATTTAGATATATTAATTGCACTTACTATTTTGAACTTGATTTTCATTTCAATAGATTTCGAGTACAAGATGTATTAACCATCATTATTTTTAATAATAATAACAAAATCAGAGGTCAGGTTTCGAGAAGCACCCATGCATGTGCTTGTAATAATACTGATACCCTGCTCAGTAGCTTTGCACAAAAGTCGACAAAATGACAAAGGTAATTTTCATTGTTAAACTGAACAATATACCTTCGTTGACAATCTCATGTTCAGTGGTAGACATATGCTCTTAAGCTTAGTACTTTGTATATCGCCAATTTGTCTTCTGGCTAGGGTATTGCGTAAACGTGACATGTTTAAGATCTAAACAACATGGTCGTGACCACCACCTCTGATCCCCGTGCTCCAACCTTGGCAGCAAAGTCTCAGGAGTCATGAAGGTGATTATGAATTGAGGAGAGGCCAAAAACTTAAAACAGCGGAACAGTTTGTCATGACTGTTAATCTAGTTTATACTTTTGTTGAGCTTCGGTTGTACGAGGTTGTCTCACAAGCTAAGGTACGAGGCTAGTTTTCATTTTGGGATGTTTGTTTCATAACGACTTTTGTTATCTGTAAAACTATGTTTTCAACCTAATTCAATCTTAAAAAAAAAATCAATTTTATTTACTAAATACATAATTTTTTATCCAAACATGTACTTATTCCTTACATATACAGTAGAGCAAGTCCACTTCTCATTCCTCTGTGGGTTATGATTTATGATTAATAATCTTGTACCTGTGCCTCATAGAAATGAATGTCAACTATTGGTGGTTTGATGCAATGTGAATGAGATACACACAGATGAGGAAGTAATGGTAGGAAGAGAAAATGCACTTCCACAATTGATCATTCATTGGCAGTTGCAGGTGGCTGGGTTTGCCTGCCCATTTTACTACCAAGTCAGTTTAACCAGCCAAAGCGTGAGCACATGTTGGCTAATATCATCTACAGATCTTTTATTTACACAACAAACAAACTTTCCTAGTGGGGTAGGCAAGACTAGTGGTTTCAATTTTTCTGGTTAATTTTTCAGTACTTACTATAGCACCAGGAGTTTGTGGTGGCATGCCAGAAACCTTTAGGAGCCTGTAAAATCATGTTTCAGTATACCAATGTGGTTAAAAATTTGTGTCACCAGAGTGTTTGATAATTTTGCAGGTGAATCATTATTTTCTTACCTAAAAGCAAAAGTAATGTTTAATTGCCTTTTAGATTGTGCATAATCTGATTGTATGTAAATTGGTAATATTCTCACAACTTTAATAACACTAATTAACATACCTGTTTTTACTAACATTATGTTTTTCAGAAGAAAAAGAAAATACTTATAAACTCAATCTAATGTTACTGTTTCTTTATGTGCTATTGTCAAACCATTATTAGGAACTTAGGTCTTCCAACAACCGCACTAACCAAATTAAAATTTGATGCATATATGAAGCCAGCAGCAGCACTACTGCACTAGCCTCTTTTTAACATGTTAAGTTCTCTATTTGCTTTCAGGAGCTGTCTCAGTTAATGCTATTATATTAATGACTTAAACCTATATATAATTCCTTGATGCAGGAGTATATGGAAAATTTATTGTGCTAATGGTCCCAACTTTCTCTGACTTCAAGGCAAAACATTTGTGATATCAGGTCTTCATAGTGGCACATGATCACTCTTTTTCCTCTTTTTGTAAAGTGAAAATTTATTAGATGCATATGATTGCTCTTTCCACACACAAACGTTGAATACAACATCAACAGAAAGAAGCAAAAGAAGAGAATCAAGGTAAAGACAATTGTGGGAGATTACAGTGGTAATAGTATAATAAAAGTGATTTGATTATCTTACCTTAGAGTGATAATTTTTTTATTTTCTTGTTGAATTAAACTAAAAGTAAAATTCTGCAAATGGAAAAGAAAAGGGCACGCCTTTAATAGAAAAGGTTAGATAAGTGTTGCAGGTGCCCCATTCCATAATCAATGTTGCAGCTATTTAGACCCTACATCAAATGTGTGGCATAACTTTTCTTTGTTAAGAGAGACTACCCCCAAGAGCTATGTAAGTACTAACCTACCCTTAAATTATGTTACATTTTACACACAGACTGGGGGTATCAATCACTACCTTCAGCTTCCACCTTTATATAATGAAAGTTACATTGTCAATGGAAGAATGTTTGACAAAAAATCTTGTTATGCATCTCTTCCATGTACACATCATCTCCTCAAATTGGTATACATGACAGCCATTGATTGATTACAGCTAGCAACACACAATCACATCATGGAGTTTGTAGGGTAAGCTATATAAGTTATTTTGATTATTTTATACCATACTATTTTTGATTGGAATACTCTTATATGATACATTCTTATTCTTATTTTAGATTTTTTTTTTAATTTCCCTAAGCTAGTGTAATCCCTTTCTAAAAAAAACACTTCAAATCACACTAAACATTTTATGATATGTTTAATAAAACTAGCTAATAAGATTTCAAAGGGCAAAACCGTCAATTAAGCACATTTTTATTCATAACTCATTCATAAACTAATTTTTTTTCTAAACTCATCAATTCCACATTTACTTTTGCTATAATTACTGTACTCAATAACTGCAATTTTTTGAACACCACTCACGGTGACAATTATCAACCCGCGTTTCATGGACCATGTAAGGACACAAGGCCAGAAAATTATTGAACCCTGATTTCTTATAGTCCAAAAAAACAAGCATTTAATCTTACTTCTGGTTTTTAAACAATATCATGGTTTAAAAAACATTGTTGTAATGGTTGCATTGAACAGAGAAAAAAATTAGTGTAGTTAAAAAAGGAGAGTAGTTGAAGTAAAACTACATGTCGGTGCCAATCATTGAAGGAGGTGTTTGATGTGGTTGTTTTGAAGCCAAACACAAAATACATGTTGTGAAAAAAAGTAGAAAGTTGAAGCCATTGTCTCAGAGACTATGAAGTTAACCTTACACACATGTTTCTATGTGAAACGAAACCGACACGTGTATATGAACATTAAGTAACCCGAAAAGTTTGGTGTGTGCAATAAATATATCCGACATGTTTCCATTTTTTCCCCACCAAGATTTGACCATTGAAAAAACACAAGATTCTATTTTTCATTGTTTATGAATATTGGCATTGATATAAGGCCAAGAACACCTATTATGATAATAGTAATAGCAATAGAGAAAATGGTAAAGAAAATCTTTTATGAACTTAATTAACCATAAAAGCACATCCTTTTCCTCACCTAAGAAATCCACCGCCATGAAGGACTTGGAATGTGATCCTCTCTTGAGCTTATTGGTCAAATAGCTAGGCAGGATGCACACCAGTCGAAGGCCTCTTTTAGTTCTCAGGAAGGGGACCATTTTACCCCTAATGTACCCACTTAATTCCATTGGCTTAAAACAATATGTGGTTCTTCTCTTTTATTCTCTAGTTTTTTTTCAATTTTATTTTTTAAAATTGAATTCTTTGTCACAATATTTGATTCGTTTTGATTTTTATATTTGATGACTCAATAGAATCCTTATTTTTATAAAATGATTCATTGTAATTCCTCTTGTTAGATTGATTTTTAATTATTAGGAAGTTTCAGTTGTTAAAATCTAGGTTTGATAAGTGTCAAAATATGGTTCATCTTTTATCTTGAAATTCATTTGATTTTGACATGTTATACATTCATATTACAAGATTTACTTAGATTTTAAAACATGCTAAACCAAAATTTTGACACGTAATATTTACAAATGATATTAAGGAAATCTAACAAAAGGGATCTGACTCTTTTTACAAAAATAGAGACTTAGTTAATTTTTTTTAATAAGAATTCAATTGAGTAAAAAAAAGATATAGATACCAAAACCAATCAAAAGTTTAAATATAGGAATCAAATAACTAATTAAGCCACTATAATAAAATTCTTAAATAATGACTAATTTTAATGACAAAAAATATGTTTAGAGGACAATTTCATAATTAGAGATCAATTATTTTGGTAGTCAAAATCTTGATGGCTAATGTTAGTAACTAATTTATAAATCAATTCATAATATAAACTATTTTAGTTACCAATTAAAAACCAATTATAATTTTTTCGAAACTATTTTAATTACCAATAATTTTTAGTTTATAAATTGAAATCTAAATTGGTCACTATAATGATTACTTATTTTTCATCACTAAAATTGGTCATTTTTTAAGGATTTTCTTAAAATGATCCAATTTCATTTTATCAAATTTATTGATAGGTTTTAATACATAAATTTAAAATTGAAGCTTAACTTACTGAATTATAATTATTTCACTACTAGAAAAAAAATTAGCCACCAATGAAATCAGTCACTAAATAGTTAAAATCCTTATAAAGTATATATGGCGTGCATTGATGTAGGGACTCAGAATTTGGAAGTTTATCCTGACACTCTACTAATCATTCAAACTCATGTAGAGGAGAATGAATTAGGAGTGGAGAGTAGCAGGAGGTCCTGGTTGGAAGAACCATTTGTAATTCTAGGAATCTGTACAGGATTAACCTTGTGGGTGAAAGTTATCCATCACAAGTGCCAAAACTTCCAAGTAGTTCTACCTCAATACTTGTTATCCGGATAACTAAATCTAATGAGTCTTTTACAATGTGATTTGTGATTTTAATGGTGTGAATTACTTAGTTTCCTAATATGATTCGGTTCATGATTTATGACACTTCTTTTGTATACTAACTTACTCTCTCTTGTCCTTTTGTCTTGTGTTTGTTGTATTTCTTTTGCGATGATCACCTTTATTGGTAGAAGCAGATGAAGAAGTAGATAGTGAGGTACTCAGGAGGGAGATGTTGATGCAATTGTCTAGTTCTTAGATTAAAACTTCTTAGTTATGTGATGTTTTTTTTTATATATATAAGTAGTATATTGACCCATGCGTACGCAGGTGACATATTTGTTTTATTTTGTATATTAAAATAATAAAATAGTGAAAGTATTATGTAATAAAATATTATGAAAATTAAATTATATTGTTGTAAATGATGTTATTAAAGTAATTAGTAAATCTAAGTGATGGAATAGTAATTTCAATTTTAAATATAATAAATAGAATTGATATCACAATATAATATAGTTAATTGATTTATGAAATAATTATAATAGTCTATGATCCGTGCGAATATTTTTTTTTTATTTTTTTTATTCTAAATTTTTTTAGAATAATAATATAATTGTTATTATATTTATTTAACCATTAAAAATACTAATAATAATTGTGACATCCCATTTAAATAGATTAATCTACTAAACAAAACGTCGCATAGTTATAATATTTAAGAGCAACGCTGACAAAAGAAACCAGAGTTAAGGAGTGTACTTTAACAGTCATCCATAGGAGTACCTAGAGGAAAACTTGGGCATACAACCATGCCATAAACAACACAATTCTAAAGTTTAACAGTTGTGCAAAAGAAATGCTCTAGGAGCATGGAATTACAAGGCACTAGGGCCATAGAACTTCTTCGGAAATCATAGCAACGGGCCCACTAGGCTGCACTGCTACCACCCTCAGGCCTACCTCCA
>Ga0214544_1003217_pt1 | contig 34050 bp, 17 predicted proteins | sample CNSS3metaG_FD_160074 | JGI IMG/M metagenome (GOLD analysis project Ga0214544, IMG submission 160074) | Root nodule microbial communities from cowpea collected in UCLA plant growth center, Los Angeles, California, USA - CNSS3 | ecosystem: Host-associated > Plants > Roots > Nodule | place: USA...
CTTGTTTTCGTCAAACAATTTTAATTATATTAATTAAATTAAATAATATTTGATAATTCAAGGTTAAGTAATTTAATTCAACTCATACTAGCTAAATAATTCAATTGTAAATAGGTAATTACTTAAATAATATACAATAATAAATGTTTGATTTCAATAAATATTATTCATAAGAAAACTAATATAAGTCTTTAAGATACTAATTTATTATAGAAATACTTTTTTATATTAATAATTTATAATTTTTATATTAAAAATATTTAATATAAATGATTTTTATTTGAATTCATACCACAGACTTATTATGTTTTTAAAAGTTTTATAATATATATATATATATATATATAATATAACATATTTTTTTACTTTTAAAATAAAAATATTGACATATTAAGTACATATCGATATGATATATGTATCTATCCCTACAACATAGATATTAAATACTAACTTTAGTGATTTTTTTATATTTATAAATATATTTTTTTAGTTGGTTTCAAATTAAAATTTAAAATGATTGCTATTTAAATAAAATAAATGTATATATAAACGTGATTAATAACTTAAATGAATTAATTTTTATTTATTATGTGCAATAATAAAGGTAACTATTTATTATAAATGATAATTAGTTTAAATATTAAAAGATTAAATTTTTATTTTTTTATTTTAAATTATTGGGGGATAAAATATCATCGTCCACTTTTTCTTTTTGCAAAAGATCTTTACAAATTGGAACATCTTATTTAAGATTTGCAAACATTTGTGTATATATATATATATATATATATATATATATATCAGTAATGGTTTTTTTAGTACTATAACTTTTTTATTTGCTCCTAATGACTATTGAAAATATTCTTCAATTTCTCGACTGAATGCATGTGTCCGTATCGTTTCTTCATTTGAGACCAAAAATTTTAAGGAAATATGGAGCTTTTCTTTTTAAATTTATGTTAAATATTATTATCTGGGTTAAATACTTTTTTTCTAAATTATTATAAAAAATTATGTTTTATTTTTAAACTAAATTATAAAGTTATATTTTATAAAAGTTATGAAAAATATATTTCTCAACATATAGTATTCGGGTATTATTCTTCATATAACATACGGAGTTTTATGGTGAAATATATATAACTTCTAAATGTTATTTGTTGAATTTGATTTTGCAAAATATTTTATAATTAGTTTAAAAATAAAATATAATTTATGTATAAAGAAAAATATATTTAATCTTTATTATATATTATGATATCTCACTAAGGTTGATATCTCAAAACACATCAATGATTTATTATGACATGAAAAATATTATTAAAACGATAATAACAAAAAACAATGGTTAAATTTTATTTGTATACTTTTTATAAAGCAATGAAATTCTAATAATCATGAATTTAAGCTTCAATCCTTATAATAATAAACTAAGTACCAAAATTTATTACTTTTAATCAAATTTACATAATCATAAAGAAAAATGTTTACCTCAGTTCGAAATCGTCCAACGTTTACTAAAATAAATTTAAGGTTAAAAAACCTCTTTCATTTACGTTTTTTTCAAAAATTTTAAATAGGTTTTAAAAAAATATTTAGTCTCAATTAAGTCTATATTTTAAAAAATGTGTAACAATTAAGTTCATTCCATTAGTATGGTGTTAAGGATGTGACACGTGTCAGTTCTTCATTCTTTTGAAATTTTTTTATTTTTCTTTAATTTTTTAATTTTCTTAATTTTTTTTTAAATTATTCATGCCACGTTTCAAGTCAGTAAGGTGACACGTGTCAAGTCATTGTCCGAATCTCAATTTCGTCCATATATTTATTATTTTGATTACATTTCAGTCCATTTTAAAAAAAATATATATTTATTTTAACCTTTTACAAAATTGTTTTAAAATTTTATATTTAAATTTTTAAAATTGTTATTTTTAAACCAACTCTAACATTTGTATATAAATTATTTAAAACAATTTTGTAACAATTTAAAATAAATATTTTAAAATTTTAAAACAAAATATAAGTAAAGTTTAATGTAAAATATAAATTTAAATAAACTTAATATTATTAAAATGTTTAATAAAAAGATAATTATAAAATTTATATAAAAGTTAAATTTGGTCTCAATTTGAAGAGGATGAAATTGAAAATTAAAAAAAAAAAAAGACTGGCACGTGACACATCCTTAACACCATTAACACCATACTAATAGAATGAACCTAATTGTTACACATTTTCAAAAATATGAACCTAATTGAGATTAAAAAAAATCTTATGACCTATTTGAGATTTTTAAACAAAAACATGGACCAAAGAAGTATTTTAACCTAAATTTAAAGAAAAAAAACATATTTTTTATTAAGATATTGTGATTTATATTTTGACAGAAAACACTATGTCTCCGCAACCGGTAACCTGCAGCAAAGTAAGCGGGCCCAAATAGACAATCAGTGTCTCTGGTCCTTCACCCCGTTGAGGCCCATTAAGAATAAGTCTTGTCTTCATCTATGTCGGCTGAACTTGTATGTCTCACCCAATAGGCCCATTTGGCTATTACTAATCTGCAAACTGTGCTTCCAATATTGGGCACTGAAAACTGTAGAAGAGGCCCAAGTGGGTCATGTAAAATCTGATCTTGATTACAACCTGCCAGCAACATGTCTTTCAAATTTGAGGGTGCAAGTGGGCTCGATTTACACATTTTTGACCATTCATCATTGGGGCACTATGCTGTCCAACATGTTCACCAACATGGTAGCAGTTAGTTAGGAGCAAATATAAATTTTATATCGACTATAAAGAGATAAGATGAATTTATAGTTTTAATAAAATTTGATTCTATAAATTTTGACAAACAACTATTTTTGATTAAAAAAATCCTAAAATTTTATTACTTTACTTTTGTAACTTCCATAAATAAATGAAAAAAATTCTATTTAGTAACTTTGTTAATTTTGTCAAAAATTTATTTGTCAAAGTTTTATTTCCCTTTATAATAAGTTGATGTAAATTTTATTTACAAGTCTAACTCTAGATTGAATTAAGTTTAAAGTCTACTTATTAAAATAGTATTAGAGTCATCCAACATTTATCATAATAAAATTTATTATTTGTTAGACCTATCGTGTCAATTACTATTATATCATTATAAATTATATATTAATGTCTAATCTCATACTCAAGTTATATATAATAGGGTTAAATATGTTTTTGGTATCTTAACTTGTAGTGAAAATTTAAATAAATCTATCTTCGAAATTTTGGCTTAATTTAGTCCCTCATCTTTAGAAATTCATGGATTTAGTCTTTTAACCGAATTTTGTGAAGTTTATTCAATATTTCAAATACATCTGATGATAGCATTTGAGTTATTTACACCATTTGACACATTTATGCTTTGATGCTACCTAAAATGTTAGTATGAAACACATGTGTTTGAAACATCAAATGAACTTAACAAAATATAGTTAAAAAGATTAAATTCATGTATTTCTAAAATTAGAGGACTAAATTGTTCAAAAATTTCGAAGAAGAATTAATTTCAATTTTCACTAAAAGTTAAAAAACCAAAAACATATTTAACCCTGAATGATAGAAAATACCCCCAACAACGAACCTATTGATGAGGTCCCATGTGCAAAAGAAGGAAATAAATGTTGAGTTCTAATGGGTGGATAGAATTATAGGACACAAAGGGTGCTTTCAATGTCGGTTGAATGGTGTGTTGTTTGGGTTACGACCTAGTTTCTATTTATTAGCTATCTAACTCTTTCCTTTGAAGTCATTTTCTGCAGTTCCTGAAAAGTTTATAGGGTATGATCCATGTTTCTAAGGCCCATGCTGTCTTCCATATCCTTTCCGTAAAGTGGCTATGATTCATGTTTTTTCCAATCTATCTTCTGCCTACCACTTATTTTTCTGTATGTTTAATCTATAACAATATATAATATATAAAAGAGATTTTCTTTTTTATCCATATTTTAAAATATTAATTTTATCTTTTAAATATAATAATTTATTAAATTTTAACAATTGACCGTTACTTTTACCAGTTTTTTATAAAATCCGTTATCTTTGCTTCTTCTCTTATTCTTTATTTATGAATGGTTATTCTTTCATCTGTTCTGATATATTTCACTTTATCTTTAATAAATACAATTTTAGTTTATATATTAACTTAATAACATTACAATATTATCACCTACTAATATAATATCACATATATTTACAAAATGCATATACAGGTGCGATAGTACTTGTATTTACACTAGTGTTTATAAATTACTTATACTTTATTATTAATATTATTATTATATATATATATATATATATATATATATATATATATATATATATTGGGTGCATTTGAACAAAATATATTTGGCATAAAAGGCAGTTTTATTACATTTCTTCTCTAACACTTTTTACAAGAAGAAATACTGTAGGAGTGTGGATTTACTTATTCTAAGAAAAGTAAATGATATATATATGTTCATTTTACCGACAATTTTAGACCTGAGGCATATTAGGATGAGGCCAAAATGGGGTGTCTTTTGGTCTCAAGTTCAAAGGGACCGGAGCCATAGAGGGACTTTTTTGCTTCGCGACTATGAGAACCGAAGCCATTGGTGTGGAGGTGCATTCCGCAGCAAGTAGTGGCTCATGCAGCGTCGACGCAACTCGGGAGGGGTTTTTTGCAGCGGCACGCGACTCACGGTGGTAATTCTGCAGCGGCAACAACGGAAGTTTTTGATGGCGGTGTCGAAGGTGCAGTCGCGCGCGAGTTGCAGGTCATGTTCCTTCAACGGCGCGACTCGTGGTGGTCGTCGGAGGCGCGAGGCAAATCTGGCTCGCAAGACAGAGCAACAATGGTGAGGTTGATGGCGTCGCAACAAAAGCTGTCTGCGTCTTTGCTCGCAACAGTGTCGATCTCTGTCATTGAAGTATGGCTCCGAACGCGTAGCAACAACCTGGTTTAGCGTCACTGTGGCACGCGGTGGTCTAACGTCGCACTGGCTCCCGGTCTGGTTGCGTTTTGGGGGAGTTGCGCAGAGGAGAAAAACAGTTCCCGATTTTGGTTCGCGCAGAGAAGATTAACAGTGCAGGGTTCACAAATTTGGAACCCTAAATAAGGTTTATGGTCTCGGTTCCATTAATAACCAAGGCATAAAGTCGTATAGGCCCCGATCCTATTCCACCTGAGGCCAAAGCCTCTGCTGTCAGTGGCAATTTTAAAATTTTGGAGAACACTAATGAGTTATAGGCCTCAGTTGAGTGATAACCGAAGCATAAAAGTCTTTATAGGCTTCAGTTGGATAGGGACCCGAGGCAAAAAAATTCAAAAATTTCAAAAATGTCACCGCGTCCTTATAGACTTCAGTTCCGCAGTAACAAAGACCTATAAGGTGAGTTAAGAACGTGATTTTGCACTAGTGTATATTGAAAGTTTTATTTTAAGAACATATTTTTCCTCGTGTATATAAATACATACGAGACCAATTTGTGTTCACTTTACATTAAATAAAAATTATGAGCCACAAACCTTTACAGAGCCCAGCCACTATCCACAACATGGAGGAAATGTAAGTGAGAAATAACTTCTAGTGTTGGATGAAATGGAATAGTGATAAAAGAATGTTATGTATCATTACATGAAATAAAGTATTTGATGACGAGTGGAGACTATTTTGTTTCTATTAAGCTCCACCACTTATGAGAAAGAAAAAAAAATTACTTGTTTATGTAATATCAAAAGAAAACATGTCAAAAAAACATAAATGGTGGAGCATTAGCTTGATAGCTCTCGTTTGTCATGTGTATTAGAATTTGTTTCTGTACACCCCATAATTTAATATCGTTTAGTAGTCGAAATCAAATAATTTTAAATAATTCTTTTTTCTTTCATCTTTTGAGACGTCTTTTAAAAATAAAATCGTGACGACATAAAACAAACATCATCTCAAAAATGTGGTCGTTAACGATGATGCCGAACTTGTTGTCGGAACAATATCATAAACTAGGTAGAGTGATGTTTGTTTTGCTAAGAATTCGTGTCACTTGATATATGCAATTTATGATATAATTATTTACACTTATGCAGGAATAAAATTATATATATAATATAATATTTAAGTAAGAAGGAGAATATATGAGAAAGATGAATTTAGAGATGAGATATTGGGTAAGGCAGAGAAAAGTATGTTTGGTGATGATGAAGGTGGTTCTGTTGTATAACTGAAAAGGTGTGGTGGGTCGAAAATACTATATATTGAAACGTCACTGGTTTGATATAAAAATATTATATGCGTACAAATATGTTAGGATTAGAAGTACATGTTATTATTGTATGGTGTTCTGTCTATGATTCTTACATATCATTTCTACTGACACAGTTTGTTATCTTTGTGTCTTCCAAGACAAACCTGGTGAGCTGTTTTATCACACTGCAATCAAATTTATCATTTTGGAAACATGTGATTTCCAACCTTTTTTTACTTCATTTTTGTTAGGGTATAAGTGCCCAAAACACAATTACAAAATATATAATTTAGTTTACCAAAATATCACATAGGAATGAGTTCTTCCATTTAATACAAGGATCAAGTACGTTATTCGATTATGCTTTATTATACATATTTTAAAATTTCGGCTAATTTTGAAATAAATAGTTTATGCTCATCCACAGTACACTTGTTTTTACATTATCACCCAATTACAAATTATTTACACATATTAAATTTGCTAACTTTTACAATAAAAGTCATGCAAATGATGTAATAGATTAAGTTGCTACCTGCATTACATTTTAATTGAATAAATCTAGATATTTTTTTACCGGTCATTTCTGATTTTTGGTCCATTTTTTAATGAATATATTAACTAAAAACTATTTGTGTATGACGTAGATGATTTTTATAAGATTGTGTATTCTCTGTTGATTAATTTTTTTGTCTGAAAGTCTGCGGGTTTTCTCGATCTCAATTTGTTTATTAAGACGAATTTTTTGTAAGGAGTTATTCTAGTAATTAAACATAAAGTGACGTGACTTTCTCTTCTAATTCCTCTAAATTAATTCATCCAAACAAGTTTATATATATAATTTTATTTTTTTTCTTCTCCTACCGTACGTCACCTCAAACGAACACAACTTTATTCTTATCATAATCTTGTTGTTAAAAGAAGTGCCTACAAATAAGCTATATAAGTTGAATCTTTTCTACTTTAAATAATTCTTTTATTTTGTTGATTTGTGATGAACTTGATCTTTAGTTAAATATATTACAGCGAGACTATCACAAAAAATAATAAGATTCCAACTAAAATTAAAGAAAATTTAGGAGCTAAAGGTTAAAAAATAAAAATAAAAAATGAAGAATTAAAAACCATTTTTGGTTCTTAAACTATTAAGCACTAACTAATGAATGGTTTGTACTTTGTCTGCAGACAAAAAGTGGTGCAGAGGTTCTGATTTGGGCAAACCAAAGAGAACCCATAAACGAAGAGGTACCTCTGCTTGTTGGGTAGGTCTCTCACTTCATAAAAGGAAAACCTTTTTAAATCACCACAACACACGTGTCACCGCTTCATTCGCCATAGCTGTACACTCCCAAAGAACGACGACGTTTCAGTTTCAGTTTCAGTTTCAGTTTCAGTTTCAGACAGTAGTGACGACCCTCTCATTGCGTGGAAGAAAACTCGTTATTTTCTCTGATGTTTGTGCCCTTTGATTCTCTGCGCACACCTTATATACGTATCTGCATACAATTACACCTTTTTATGCCTTTTCTTTTCTCATTTATGCAAACAAGGCTTTGGCACCATTCATATGAATAATTGAAATTCTGTGTACTTCTCAGTATATAACGTCCAACGTTGATGTAACCACACAATGACCAGGGGATTCCGGTATCAAAGGGACCAAATCCTAAATCATCATAATATTACTTAATTTTTCTTCTTTTCTTGTTTTGGCTTTGATTAAGGTAAGTGCATCATTGTGAATTGAATTTCTTTTTTTTAATTAATATTCTACAAACCCTTTCTATGCAAAAACATGGTCTGATTTGCGAAGTGAAGTTTCTTTCTTTAGGTTAGGCATGCGCAATATTTGATCTTTAACTTCTAATAAGTGCGCATTTACTTCAGAAACAATAAATATATTTAAACGAGAAATGCCGCTACTGTTCCCATCATTGGCTAGGATACTACGAAAATCTTTGGAAAGTCCTAGGGCCTACTATGTTTCGTGTTGGATTTGGCATCGAGTGAAACAGGATTTAGATCCTTAACCTTGTGTTTTTTTAAGGTCAAAAGTTATCTCTCACACAAGAATCTACGCGCTAAATTTACGACAAGTGGAGCATCTCCATTAATAACAAAAACAATGAAGATAACGTGGTTGACGTAATTTTTAGTTGATAACCGTAATCACAAAAATGGAGATATGATATGAGATATGATGGTGAGAGATTTGCTACCAAATCATATACTCATTTCCCTTTCTTTTGCTCTTAATTATTGCTTTTCATGACTTCTATTTTTTTTTTTTAAGTTTATTATTAGCTTTATGTTGCGTGGATGTAGCTTGGAAAATATATAATTCATACTTGGGCGAATTATTGTTTATTCTTTTGCTGGCTTTTGGGTGTAATCTTTGAATGATCCAATTATCTGTTGTCTAATAATTCCAAAGCTTCTTTTCAGCATATCATATTTTAATCGAAGATTGGTGCATGTTTCATATTAGTCTATTCACAATCATATTCGATGTGTATTTCCGGATAAAGTGCACCACAATTCACAAATATATATAAATAAAATTTTACGCATGGAGATGATCAATATAGTTAACTTTTGTTCGTGTATGAAAAGAAGAATATAATTAAATTGTGTACGGATGAAAGATGAGATGCATTTGTTGACAAATTATATATATATATATATATATATATATATATATATATATATATATATATATATATATATATATATATATATATATATATACACGTGTATATTATTTTTTTTAAATTAATGCTCTTAATTTTACAATATTGTTGTCAAAGTAAGTTTGAAACTGAAATTTCAAACATAACTCCATCGAAATAAATTGACAAAGAAAGAACAAGGATGAAATTGATTTGCAAAACTGTAATCTGGGTTTTTTATTGTTCAGTTAATTTTTCAAATATTCCATTTCCAATGAGAAACGATCGTAAGGGAAAATAATACTAGAAAAAAATATCAAATTATTGATAGAATTTTACCGATTTTAAAAAATATCAATTGATAATATTTATTAACTGATTTTCTTAAAAAAAAATTGTTGGTAAAATAAAATTTATCGATATATTTTATTGACGGATTTAAGATTTACCAACAAAAATATCTATTAGTAATATATTCATCGATAAAATTTATTTGCAAAAGTCATCAGTAATTTTGAATATTTTTATCGATAGATATATCCGTCGATAAATTTCATCAATAAAATGAATGTCAAAGATTCCACTTTAGGCTTTGACCATGTTGTGGTAAAGTTTTTCAATAATAAATATTTTTATAAAAATATCACTAATTGAATTCTTGAAAATTTATCGATAAATTTGTTGATAATTATATTTTTTTTTAAATTTTTAGTAAATTTGTTGGTAAAATGAGTGTTAGTTTTCTCGCCAAACCAAACAAAATATTTATTATAAATTAAATGGATATTGGTGAGAAGAAAAAGGACAAAAAAGGAGAATGGCAAGGAGGAGGAGGTGGTTGCGACAATTATGAAGGCAACAAATGTAGTGGTGATGACAATAACGGTGATGGAGGAGAAGGGTGAAGAACATGAGAATGAGGAGGAGTGAATGCAATTGTGGTGGCAGCAACGATGGACCGATAATGGTGGTGGCAACGAAGGTGGAGGAGGAAAAAGAAAAAGAAAAAGATGAGAAGGAAGAAAAAGGCCAATCTTATTGATGGAAAAACAATTTATCAGTAATTTCCAACAAATTTTGCTCATCGGTTATTCTCGATGGGCTTTCCAATTTGTCAGTAAATTTTATAAATGTTCATTTTACCGACAATTTTTTTATTGTTGGCAAGTCGTCAGTAATTTTATTGTACCGACATATTTTTGTGATTATTGATCGATTTTATCCATTGATAAATACATTTTTTTTAATTGTAACTTGATTCAAAAAATGATAGTCAATGCTTATCCTTCGCCTAGTAATAATGTAAGTGGAAATGATTTTTTTTTTTTTCACTTTTCACCATTGTTATCTCATATTTTTTTTTAGTATTACCTATTCTCAATTCACTTAAGTACTACCTAAGGTTGGATATATCATCTTAATTTCTAGTAGATTTAACACTTGTTTTCTCACTTTCTTCTTTTAGAGTAAGATTCAATCATCTTTGAAGTTATGTTACTAGTTTATAATATTTTTTTGGTTATAATTTTATGCATGCAATAACTTAAAGTTCTTAAATATGACACCCTAATTCTGGTTTATTGCTTTCTTAAACTATAATGAATTGTGCTTCCTCATTTGGTAGATAGGTTGTCACTTATTATGACTAATTTTTCAACTTCTTCCTCAAAAAAGACATTTGACGTGAAGGGATGTATATTAAAATTTATCTCTAACTTTTTCCTTTTAGCAACCTTATTTGTGACAAACTCTTTAATTTTCTCTAAATAATTTGGGATGCCATTTATATTATCCAAATTTTAGATGTACTCAACAATTTCTTCTTCTTGTGACTTGCTTATTATATAAAAGTAGATTAAGTTATCTTAAGAGGTGAAAAGTTACTAAATTCATTATGAATAAGTTTTAGTGCCTACTCTTAAGCATATTTCTCTCCTTTTTGTATGTTCCATGACTTTTTGAACATCAAAAGTGACTACTTCATCCTGAACTCTTAATTTGAATTTCCAACATGCATATCAATGAGTGCTACTGAAATAGTCATAAAAGGTCTCCCTATGACAATAGATACCTCAAAATTTCCAACAATATTCTTGATTAGAAATTTGTAAAAATAAATAAATAAATAAATAAACTTGTCAACCTTTATCAACATGTTTTCCACCATCACATGAGGAAGTTTGATCAAGTTGAAAGGTCATGTGTGTGGGATTTCTTCAAGTAACACTTTATCCACCGATAAATTTTGTATGATGATGAGTAGGGCTGGGCATAGTTTATAAAACTGTACTAAACTATGGATTATCTACACTATTGTATACTAAAAAAATTGAACTTTTTTAACAAAAACTGGATTAGACCGTTTTTGTTGTTCAGTTTAAAAAACCTGAACCTATATAGTTATGGTTCAGTTAACTTTTGAACTGTAAAACGTTGCAATCATATCTTGTTAAACACTCCAATCAATGTTAATGGTTTTTTTTTAATTCGTGTGGCCAATGTATAAGATGATTTTGATTGTATAGTGTGAATTTATTTTTTATGTACGTGTTATGAATTTTGCTAAAGAGTATCTTGTTTATTATTTATTTTTTATGATGATTTCATTTTTATTGCTCTTTATCTTAATATACCATTGTGGTTAAAATTAATTATGATTAGGTTTATTCCAAAAATTAATATATCATACAATTTAATTGTGATGTATATTAGATTTTTATTATACGATATTTACCATTTTTTATTTTGTAATTTTTGGATGCATTAAATTTGTGATTATTCCTTGAAATTGGATTACAATTACTAAAATAATTGTTAAGGTATATTAAATTTTTTTATCTTGTTTATTATTTATTTTTTATGATGATTTCATTTTTATTATTCTTTGTCTTAATATACCATTGTGGTTGAAATTAATTATGATTAGGTTTAATCCAAAATTTAATATATCATACCATTTAACTGTGATGTATATTAGATTTTTATTATATGATATTACCATTTTTTTTATTTTGTAATCTTTGGATGCACTAAATTTATTATTATTCCTGAAATTGGATTTCAATTACTAAAATAATTGTTAAGGTAGAACTATGTCATATATATTCTAAATAAATGACATTTTGTTTCGCAATTAAATTTTTAAGTTTATCATATAAGTAAATATTTTCTATGGTTGATAAAAAAAAAAATCACCGACACCGAAGAATATGTCGTAGCGTTTTACATACGGAAAAAATTCAAGATAATGTAAAATACGTAAAAATGGTTCAATTTTACAATGAAAGATATGATTGTATCGTTTTACAATTCTAGAAGTTAATTGAACTGTAACTATATAATTCCAGTTTTTTTTAACTAAACTTAAAAATGGTTCAGTTCACTTCTTATTAAAAGAGTTCAGTTTTGTTTAGTATATAATAATATGGATAATGTATAGTTCAGTATAGTTTCATAAACTATGCCCAGCCATAATGATGAGCATCACGAAGCCTTAAGAATCCTTCAACTTAGGAGGTAGAGATGGATAATTGCACTACAATATGTTTATAATTTCACGATATCATTTTCAATGATTTTTCTTTATTTTTGTCAAAATCTCCTTCATGAATTTAGAATTTATGGACATTTTATCTGACATCTTACAAAAGAATGTTTATATTTTGAGATATTTAGAGATATCCATGAAATGAGCAAGTATTTTATTTTCCAACTAGACATTAAAGGAAAGGCTCTTTACATTCATAGGTATTACAAGCTCTTTCACAAATCTTGATCTCATCACTTCCAATGAAGCAACACTTTACTTGGAAAGACTTATCCAATGATTTTCCATAGTGAAAAGTCGTTTTAGTTTAACCTACAAATGTTCCAATCCTAAAATAATAACAATCCAACACGAATGATCTTTTTTATAACTATTTTACAACATAGAGAAAACAATATAGTACAAATATTCTAAACAAATAACAGAAATCAATTTACCAACATTTGGTTCAAGTTGTTGATCAATAACTCATCCATAACTTAGTACAAATCAAAAGAGACGTTGATGACAAATGATCAATCATCGGAAAAAGATCTAACTTTTCAACACAAGCATGTTACACGAATAATCATGGAGCAACATTGAATTATTTGTCTAAACAAACAAACTCATGTGTGTAACATCTCGTGAAATGATTTATGACTTATAACATAATGTCTACGTCAATGAATCACCAAATAAGAAGATCTATGTAAAATATATGTATCTATTTTATTTCATTATTTTATATTTTATTAATTTCATGTTCTTTTTCCATCTAGCTTTTAACTTTCAAATAAATGAAATTTAAATTAATCTATTAAATGTTTATTATTTTCAAATATATTTATTTACATGTTAAAAGTTAATTTTCTCACTAAGAAAAATATTAATAATTTTAAAGTTAAATTGTTAAAATTGTTAATAGAAAATATTAAATAACAATATATGAAATTCTTAATCGAAACCTAAAAGAATTTTATATTTTTACTGTATTCTTTAAATTCTTTACTGACTCTTTTTTATAACTTTTGTTATAAATAGTTTTTTATTATTTTATAGGTAGTTTTATATTTAAAAAATGATTACATTTTTTTCAGAAAATAGTCAAATTGAAAAAATGGTAAAATTGAGAAATAATTATTTTAATTTAAAAATACTTTTATTTAAAAGATAAATTTGTATAACAGATCTGACACCAAAAGGAAAAATCTACTTTATATACCAGGACAAATATTTACATTTAGAATATTTTTATTTAAGGTATAAATTCAAAAAATAAATATGGACACAGAAAGAAAAACCCCTTCATACAAAAGAATAAAATTGTCCTACATATATAATTAAATTAGTTATATTATGTATTTTAGGAAAATCATTATTTGTTCTTGTCATTAAAAAGATATAAATAATTTTAAGAATATCCATTTATATTCTACATTTAATTACACAAACCGAATTCGTATTTATTTATTCAAAATTATTTTATTTTATTTTTCTATTATTTTAATTTTATTATACTATAATATTCAAAAACAAAAAATAAAATCATATCAAGAAAATAATACTAATTATACTTAAACATTTTTAACAACAATAAACAATTAAATTAAATATAATAATAATTAGCTGTAAACTTAATATTTTAAATTTCTTTATTAATTTTACACTAAATAATTTAAAATATTTCTAAACTATTATTAGTATTAATTGTATTTTATATATATTTCTTAATATTATTCATGAATCTATTTTATATTTTATTAATTTCATATTCTTTCTTTTTCCATGTAGCTTTTAACTTTCAAATAAATGAAATTTAAATTACTTTATTAAATGTTTATTATTTTCCAATATATTTATTTACATGTTAAAAGTTAATTTTCTCACTACGAAAAATATTAATAATTTTAAAGTTAAATTGTTAATAGAAAATATTAAATAATAATATATGAAATTCTTAATCGAAATCTAAAATAATTTTATATTTTTACTGTATTCTTTAAATTCTTTACCAACTCTTTTTTATAACTTTTGTAAATAGTTTTTATTATTTTATAGGTAGTTTTACATTTAAAAAATGATTACATTTTTTTAAGAAAATGGTAAAATTGAAAAAATGTAAAATTGAGAAATAATTATTTTAATTTAAAAATACTTTAATTTAAAAGATAAATTTGTAAAAAAAATGTGAACACCAAAATGAAAAATCTCTTCTATATACTGGAATAAATATTTACATTTAAAATACTTTATTTAAGGTATAAATTCAAAAAATAAATATGTACACAAAAAAAAAATCCCTTCGTAGAAAGAAAATTCCCTAGATAAATATAATTAAATTTTAATTATGTTATTTATTTTAGGAAACTCATTATTTGTTCTTGTCATTAAAAAATTGTAAATAATTTTAAGAATATCCATTTATGTTCTACATTTAATTACACAAACCGAACTCGTATTTATTTTTTCAAAATTATTTTATTTTTTTATTTATATTAGTTTAATTTTATTATACTATAATATGCAAAAACTAAAAATAAAATCATATTAAGAAATTAATACTAATTATACTTAAACAATTTTAACAACAATAAAAAATTAAATTAAATATAATAATAATAATTATATGTAAACTTTATATTTTAAATTTCTTTATTAATTTTACACTAAATAATTTTAAATATTTCTAAACTATTATTAGTATTAATTTTATTTTATATATATTTCTTAATATTATTCATGAATCCATTTTATATTTTATTAATTTCATGTTTTTTTTTTCCATGTAGCTTTTAACTTTCAAATAAATGAAATTTAAATTACTTTATTAAATGTTTGTACATGTTAAAAGTTAATTTTCTCACTACAAAAAAAATAGTAATAATTTTAAAGTTAAATTGTTAATAGAAAATATTAAATAATAATATATGAAATTCTTAATTGAAACCTAAAAGAATTTTATATTTTTACTGTATTCTTTAAATTCTTTACCAACTCTTTTTTATAACTTTTGTTGTAAATAGTTTTTATTATTTTATAGGTAGTTTTACATTTAAAAAATGATTATATTTTTTTAGGAAAATAGTCAAATTGAAAAAATGGTAAAATTTAAAGAAATGGTAAAATTGAAAAATAATTAATTTAATTTAAAAATATATTTATTCAATGATAAATTTTTAAAACAGATGTGAACACCAAAAGGAAAAATCTCTTCTATGCACCACATTTTTTTAGGAAAATAGTCAAATTGAAAAAATGGTAAAATTTAAAGAAATGGTAAAATTGAAAAATAATTAATTTAATTTAAAAATATATTCATTCAAATGATAAATTTTTAAAATAGATGTGAACACAACAAGAAAAATCTCTTCTATGCACCAGAATAAATATTTCAATTTAGAATACTTTTATTTAAGGTATAAATTTAAAAAACAAATATGGACACAAAAAGAAAAACTCCTTCATACTAAAAAAAGAAAATTCCCTACATATATAATTAAATTTTAATTATATTATTTATTTTAGGAAACTCATTATTTATTCTTATCATTAAAAAATTGTAAACAATTTTAAGAATACCCATTTATGTTCTACATTTAATTACACAAACCGAATTCGTATTTATTTATTCAACATTATTTTATTTTATTATTTATATTAGTTTAATTTTATTATACTATAATATTCAAAAACTAAAAAATAAAACCATATTAAGAAAATAATACTAATTATACTTAAACAATTTTAACAACAATAAAAAATTAAATTAAATATATTAATAATTAGTTGTAAACTTAATATTTTAAATTTCTTTATTAATTTTACACAAAATAATTTTAAATATTTCTAAACTATTATTAGTATTAATTATATTTTATATATATTTCTTAATATTATTCATGAATCGATTTTATATTTTATTAATTTCATGTTTTTTTCCCATGTAGCTTTTAACTTTCAAATAAATGAAATTTAAATTACTTTATTAAATGTTTATTATTTTCAAAAATATTTATTTACATGTTCAAAGTTAATTTTCTCACTTCGAAAAATATTAATAATTTTAAAGATAAATTGTTAATAGAAAATATTAAATAATAATATATGAAATTCTTAATCGAAACCTAAAAGAAATTTATATTTTTACTGTATTATTTAAATTCTTTATCAACTCTTTTTTATAACTTTTTTGTTGTAAATAGTTTTTATTATTTTATAGATAGTTCAATATTTAAAAAATATTTACATTTTTTCTAAGAAAATAGTCAAATTAAAAAAATGTTAAAATTTAAAGAAATGGTAAAATTGTGAAATAATTATTTTAGTTTAAAAATACTTATATTTAAAAAATAAATTTATATAACTGATGTGAACACCAAAAGAGAAAATCTCTTTTATATATCCGGATAAATATTTCAATTTAGGATACTACTTAAGGTATAAATTTAAAAACAAATATGGACAAAAAAAAATCTCTTAATACTAAAGAAAATTCCCTATAGATATAATTAAATTTTAATTATGTTATTTATTTTTGGAAACTCATTATTTGTTCTTTTCATTAAAAAATATTAAATAATTTTAAGAATATCCATTTATGTTCTACATTTAATTACACAAACCAAATTCGTATTTATTTATTCAAAATTATTTTATTTTATTATTTATATTAGTTTAATTTTATTATACTATAATATTCAAAAACTAAAAAATAAAATCATATTAAGAAAATAATACTAATTATACTTAAAAAAATTTACAACAATAAAAAATTAAACTAAATATAATAATAATTAGTTGTAAACTAAATATTTTAAATTTCTTTATTAATTTTACACTAAATAATTTAAAATATTTCTAAACTATAATAAATATAAATTATATTATATATATATATATATATATATATATATATATATATATATATATATATATATTCCTTAATATTATTCATGAATCTATAATGTTTTAAAATATTAAAAATAATTTAAAAATATTATAACATAAAGTTGTGTAACTTATAATTTTATGATAAATGATGTAAATAATAATATAATAACAATCAAAAACTATTTTAATTAATAGTATATCAAAGATAATAAAAAATAAGATTAATAATCTCTAAATTTGATAAAATTAAAATTTATCACTATTTAAAATTTTAATATATTTATAATATATTAAATAGTATAAATATTTTCCTCTAAATAAAAAACGAAAGTATGTCAAAATTTTAGATAAGATGAATTTCAATTTTTTCTTAATTTATAAACCAAATAATATAATGTTATTAAATGTTATTATTCACATAATTACGAAATTGAATTTCAAATTGTAGGAGAATATTCATTAGCTTGTCGATGGTAAATGATAGAAGTCACACAAACCACGTGCCTATAATTTGTTCTTGGCTAATTTTAAACTTTTGAAATTCTCTTTTAAACACTCAATAAAACCCTAATCCATACATTTTTTTTCTTTTTTGGTCTTCAATTTTCCAAAAGCCACAAGGGGGTTTTGATCCCTAAACTGAACCCAATATACACTTATTCTACGCAAACGTGCTGGCATAGCCATAACGCATCATCATCAACAATCCACGGTGGCTGCGCCGGTGGCAATGGGTTGGAAAATGATCGGCGCGCCATACTGAGGGTAGAGCAACATGAGGACCGTCGGCGCGTGGCGATAGGATGGGGCCAATTTGAAAGTGAAACGGCTAAGCATGATGGCCAGGGTGAGCTTGGTTTGAAGAAGCGCCAGGTTCTGTCCCACGCAGGTTCGCGCACCGAGCCCGAAGGGGATAAATGCAAAAGGGTGGCGCGCCGCGCGAGATACGCCGTTGGAGAAACGCCCAGGATTGAACTCGTTCGCGTCGCTGCCCCACGTGGCCTGATCGTGATGAACGGCCAGGATGGGGATCAGGAGTTCTGTCCCGCACGGGATCTTCAGCTTCCCCAGCTCCACGTCACCTTTCGCCCTTCTGATCGTTGCGATCGTCGGAGGGTACAGCCTCAGAGACTCGTTCACGATCATCGTCAACTGCAAATATAAAATTTCAATTTTTTTAAAAAAATTTAAAAAAAAAAAACATAGTATTTAAGTGTTTGATACGAGAATCGACAAGTTGATGACCCAGGAAAGATTCGAGAATTTTGAGGGAAGTTTTGTAGTTAAACGAAAACAAAATTTGGAAGAGGGAAACGATAACACTGCCCCTACATGCTTCCTTGAGATAAGAAACAGAAAAGCCGAAAGGGCCGCGGTTGGGTTTCCTTGTGTGAGGAAAGCAACACAGAAAACAAGGGCCGAAGAGACAAAACATGATTTTTGTCTGAATCCCAAACAAAAACAAAACAAAACTTGCTTAAAGATTATATATCATTTTATGCACAGTTGCTGCTTACTGTCTTAAGCTTGAGGAGATCGTCCTTGGTAGGGATGTCACGTGCCCCGCACACCATCGCCACCTCCTCACGTGCCTGTACCTGCCACTGCGGGTGCATCGCAAGCAGAATCGTGCTCCACGTCAGCAGGTTGGAAGTGGTGTGTTTCCCTGCAAAGAAAAATGTCTTGCACTCTTCCACGATGTCATCAACCGTTACGTTCGCATTGGTGGCGGATGCCCCAATCATAAGCCCCAGCAAATCTTTCGCCCCCTTCGTATCTTCATTCCCACACGCATTCTCTTTTTTTCGTCCATCGATCAACTTCACCAACGATCTCTTCATTTTCTTATCCAATTTCCAAGAATTTAAATTCCTCCTCGTCGGAAAGAATCTAAAACAACCCCACTTTCAAAATATTATTATAATTAATTAATTAATTAATTACACAGGGATTGTATTGTTCGTTGTTTGTTTGTTTGTTACCTGGAACCTGGAATGAACACTTTTTGGAAGGCATCAGCTGCTAGTTCCATTTGTTGGGCTTGCAACCGGAAAACCGCTTTCCCATCTTCGTAGCTGCTTCCAAACGCTGTCCTAGTCACCACATCTTCTGTTAATGTTTGAAAACATTCTGAAACTTCGATTTCCACTTCACCCTTCTCGGCCTCTGTCTTCCACTTCTCCAACATCTCAACCACGCTTGCTGCCATATTCGGTATCAACAACTACAAACATGTATTTTTTATTTACACCATTCAAATACAATAAAAAAGGGTACACACCATGAACAATTTAACATAATATATATATTACTATAAATTACTTTGAGATTCTCCATACGAAAGGTGGGAGAGATGATTCTGCGGTGGTGAGCCCATTTTTCTCCTTTGAGGCTCAGGAGTCCATCACCTTCAAGCAGCTTCACAAGCGGGGGAGATTCGTTTTTCTCATACAATTCTGACTTGGAGGTCAAGATTTCTCGGATGAGGTCTGGATCAGCGATGGTGACTCGAACGGTGGGTCCAAACCAAACCAGGAATGTCGAACCTTCATCAAATATAATCATGTTTTTTATCAAAAATTAATGCAATTGAATGTGGTGTGTGTCATTTTGCATTAATGGGATTATTTTGATGTGGTAAGAAAAAAAAATGAGACATTTTTACATGAAGGTGGAAGTAGCACAGAGGGTTGTGTAGGAAGTGTGAAGTTTGTAAAATGATGAAAGATGCAGGAAACATGACAACCGTTGGTTTCAGAGGGTGCAAGGACGGTGTAGACCCTACAGCACAGAGACATTAACAGAGAGGTGGCAAAAAACAGGAGGAGGAGGGAATTGAAGAAGACAAGTCAATTTAAAAACGGTTACCAAACATATACAACTACATTGTCACAATTCAATTCCCCATATAACAACACAAGAAAAATAAGACATGGGAAAGATCAAAACCAGATGACAACTTCGCATTCAACAAAAAATTGAACTCGTATATATAAGAAGGGTTCTTTTATGAGCTTGGTGTTTCTTTTTTCTTGTAAGAAAATAAACTAGGAAAAAAATGTTAGTTTTGTGTAACTGACATCTGTATCAGTTCCTAATAAATATGTGATTAACATACAGAAGTTTTGGTTAATTAAGGTTTCAAAAAGTTGCAGTGGTCATTGTCACCGTTACTCCTACTGCAGGAAGTTATGGATAAATATGACTAATACAACTGTGATTGCCTGGTGAGCTAAAAAACTCAGAAATGGCGATGTTGTGGTCAAAGTCTTTGGACATTACTTTATTACTAAAAAGATGTATCGGAAAAAACAGAGGGAAAAGAAGAAAAAAAAGTTGATGGAGAAAGAGGTGGTGCAATAAACCGCTACCGGTGGAAAAAAAACGGTTGGGAAGGAAAAAAAAAAAAAAAGCAACCTTTCTCCATAAATGAGGCCTTGAAAGTCTCAAAATTATCGAAAAAGAAACAAAAAACAAGAAAAAGTAACACACCCTTTGAAGAGAAACAACATGGGTCTGAACAAGTGTCTGAAAATATTCATGCAACCAAGATTGGAGACAATGTGTGTGCGTACGAGGAAAAGTAGTAGCAGGGTGTGTGCGTTTGTGAAGGAGACAGGGTGAAAAAAACGGTGATAAGAAAAAAGAAGGTACCATAAAGTTTGTTCCAGTGATGGTAGAAGGCAAGGACTCTAGGGAGAATGTTGTGAGAGAAAGGCATGGGTTGAGAAGAGGCTTTCATCATCATTCCGACAAGTTCCTTAACATTTCCGACGAAGAAACGATAAGGGGGTCCTCTTATTCCTTGGTCGGAGAAATGGCCTTCGATTTTCCTAGGTCTCCACCAGAAACAGAGTGCGAGCTTGAACACAAGAAGCAGAGTAATGAGAAAGAGAAAAAGAAGCTTAAATGGTTCCATGATGTTTTTGGGTATGAAAATGAGTGTGTTGAGGAGTTTATGGTTAAGTGTGGTTTGGTTGATACTGTGTTGTTGGCTTTATAAGATTTGAAAGAGAGAGAGAGAGAGAGAGAGAGAGAGAGAGAGAGAGAGAGAGAGAGAGAGAGAGAGAGAGAGAGAGAGACAGACAGAGAGAGACAGAGAGAGACAGAGGAAGAGAGCAGAGAAAAGATAAGCAGAAGAAAGAGCGTAGGGGCCGCCATTGGAATTCTAATAGTCAACCAATTTGAGCTTATTTTAATCAATAAATTCTTCATACAAATGTTACCCTTCTATTTTTTTTCATATAAAACTATATATAACCTTCTTTTTTATTCTGTTTTACCCTTAATAACATTTTTAAATCATAACTGAAATTCATGATAAAGGGTGAAATAAACAAAAAAGAATTTTAGAGTTCTCATATGTTTTTCTTTTTAAGGGATATTTTTTGTGAGAAAAATTATTCTGAAGATAAATTTGAATTGAAGAATAAACATAGATGTAAATAGTATAATGTTTTGTTTATAATTTATGTATGAATTTTTTTATAATGAGTATCATTTGTTTGTGTTTCTTTGTGGTGTAGATTATTTTGTAGGACACCGATATTTTAACATTAATTTTTTTTATTCATTTGATGTTATTAATCACTATTTTTTATTTTCTATTTCTTTTTACATGTACAAAAATTTATTTTTGTATGTAAGGTAACTTCAAACAATTGTTTTTTCTTAATTTGTATATATATACGCATCTGTTTATTATAAATTTGGTGTGAGGTTCATTTTTTGTATTATTTATTATATTTGTTATTTTATTTAATAATTTTTTATACGATAGGAAATAATAAATATGCTTTGAACTGTCAATAGTGATATTAAAGTATATATACAGTAATATTATTCTTAAAAATAAGAAAGAATTCAAACTATCAAAGAATTACCGAATAAAAAATAATAATTAGAAAAAACAGCTCAAATTGTACAATATTTAAAATATATCTTTTATTGTAAAGTAACTTACGAAATAGTTATAAGATAATATAATGAGAAAAAAAAAATGTCAACACGCATCATATTATCTTTCTATTTTCTTTAGTTAAATTGTATATATTATTCTTAAGTTAACAAGTTTTCATTTGACTTCATTATTTTGTTTTTATTATTATATATTTTGAAACTATTGTTTTTAGTTTTGATGACATGTATGATTTCTCGTTTTAGTTTGTTAAATATATTTTTTTCACTTTTCATCTTTTAGGATTTTAACTTACTACTTTTTATATTATAATATTTATTTTTAAATATAAAAATAAAAATTATTTTAGAAATATTAAATTTTTTTTAATATTATATCATAATATTATTATACATAATTTGAAAAGTTTATTTAATCATTTATTCCATGTATATAAGTAGTTAATTAATGTTGTATATTACTAGGAATTACAAGTATTATATTTTAGTTTTAGATGACTAAAATTAAAAGCAACTTATTTTACACCAGTAAAAACATATGTAAGACTATATAAAATATTGGGTTAAATATGTTTTTTTTCTCAAGTTTCATTCAATTTTGGTATTAGTTCTTTTTTTAAATTTTATATCAATTTAGTCCTTCATATTTAAAAATGTTTGGATTTAGTCCTTCTTATCATATTTTGTTAAGTTTATTTGACATTTTAAACGCATTTTATAATAATATTTGAGTTAACATCGAAACGAAAATGTGTCAGACAGGGTAAACAATTTAAATATTGTCATGAAATACATTTGAAACGTCAAATAAACTTAACAAAATTTGGTTAAATGGACTAAATTCACACATTTTTAAAGATGAAGAACTAAATTGGTCAAAATTTTTGAAAAGGGACTAATTTCAAATGTCACTCAAACTCAAATTTTAGCGACCAAAAACATATTTAACCCTAGGATATTTGGTAGAAAGATGTTAGTTAACAAGTTTCAATAAATGGTAACTTGTTTGTATAGAACTGAGATGAAGAATTAATATTATTATTTATATCTTGTTAACTAATCAAATTTAAAATTTTATTTCAATAAATGCATTAAAATTATTATAAATAAACACATTACTATTTCTCCCTTAACACTATTTAACTAAACGTTATTAAAATTTCTATTAAGAAAATTCATACTTATTATTGTTATTAAGATGTTTATTAAGAAAATTCACATTTATTATTGCCTCCTTCTAACTTCAATATCCTTAGTTATTTACATTCTTAATTACATTAAAATATACAATTTTATCATTTTTATGAATAATTAATTAAAAATAGAATATATATATATATATATATATATGATTTTGCAAAAAATAATATTAAAAAAGGAATAATCATTATTTAAAAAAAATATTTAACTATATACTTTAAAATAAATAGAAGTTATTTGTTTATTTATTTTATTAAATAATTAAATAAATTATTTCATAAAAAGAATTTGAAAAAATTATTTAGTTATTTTAAAATAAAGAAAACTTATTTAATTAATTTTATTAAATAAATTATTTTTTATTTATTAAAAGGTAAAATTGTCTAAAAAAAAGTATATCCTCTTGTATATCATGATATGATATAGATGAGTATTATGTTAGAATAATTGTTAAAATAAACAACATTACTTAAAAAATTGTAGTGTTTGCGTGTTATTAGAAAATTGTTCTATTTTTGTATGAAAACAGTTATAGAGTTGTATAAGTTATCTTCATATTCAAACCAAATTATTTCAAAAAGACAATACGAATAAAATCATTTTTGTTTGTATCACAGAGATAACATATGTTTTAGTGAAAACAATACTCGGAAACTGTAGAATTGCATGATAGAAAAACAGTTTTGTAGGTAAAGTATGATAACGCGTTCTTATACTGCAGCAGGCAATACCAAAATTGTTGCTTATCTTGTCAAATAAAACAATTATAGGATAATAATTATTTATTTCAGAGAACTGTCATTTAAATAAAAGGATGATTTTCCCTTTACGAATATACAATTTTTATACAATATTAGGCACTGATTTAAACTTTTACTGTCGACAACCCATTTCAAAAAGAAATATTTGAAAAGAAAAAATAGATTCAACAGCCTAATTGTAGAAAAATATTCTTTTATACATGAAAAATATTTTATTAATTAAAATGCACGCATCACCTAGGATACAAATTCAGAAGTAATGGAAAGAAAGAGAGTCCCTCATATTTAATTCACTTGACAAATATATCATCTTACTCACCAATGAACTCACAATTATTTAATTAAGAACAAGAAGAAAAAGAAAAGGTATTTTTGCTTTTGATTTGTAATCTATTATGTAATTTAAAAATAATGTAACCTAGGAGGAAAAAAAATATAGCTTAGAGATGGATAGATAAAAGTTGTGAGTGATTTTGGTAAAAAAGAAAAGAAAAGAAGACACTAGAGAGTAAAGAAGAAAAGAATAATCAATTGTATCATATGTAAGTTTGTGTAAAGAAGCTAATTTTAAAAATGTATTATTCCACTGCTTATACATTGAGGTTCTTCTATGGTTTACTTAAGTATCTATTAGAGTTTTCTTATGTTGTTATCTATTTTGTAAAGAGAATTTTTTTTTATTGATCCTATGAAACTCCAAGGTATGTAATATATCCATTAATTATTATTGGTGGAGGATTTAACTAGATTAGATCCCTTGGAATTATCTTTCATGATGAGATTTGTTTACATTAAAACATGCGGATATTTTTTTAAATGGGTATTTGACAAATAACAGAGTGGGTAATGATTGGAATTATGTTAGTGTGAGTCAAGTTGTAGGTAAATACTATCTATATCAGACCCGACCTATTGTCATTTATATTTGTACATCTCATTGTTTTGAGTATTATTTATATAAGTAAAACTTGTGTGGATTTTTCTTCCACTTATTATTTGTTTTTTTTTTGTTATCTTCCAAAAAAAATAGTTTGAAATTAAGAAGTAAAAGATATGATAAGGGCATATAATTGGAGTTTGCTTATAAAAAAATAGTTTTTTAAGATAACGGTATGCTATAGAAATTAAAAAAAATGTAACTAAAGATGAATATTAATATTTTAATGTTTATTTTCTACTTTTATTTTATTTTTATCTTTCGTCATTCATACTATCATATTCACCAATAAAATATATAAATGAAAACTAAGATACATCTTCCATTTACAAGTCATGTCTTATTTCTCGTAGGAATTAAATTTTATGAAAGTGGACCACACCTCATAATTTTTTGATTTGTCAAAATACTTCAGAAAGTAACAAGTGTTTTTGTGATTAACTTAATTTTCTAATCTCGTCATTAATATTGAATAAAAGTGTTTATTTTCTCGTTATATTTATTCTGAATTGATTACTATTTTATTTTGATGAGAAATTTAACAATTTTTTAAGATATTTAAATACATTAAATTTAAATTATTTTTATTTTTAGTTTTTTAATCTTTAAAATGCTTCTCAAAACAATGCAACATAAAAGGTATTTAGTTAGGCTCTAAACAATTTGTAAGAGAATGTCACTTAAGTTCTAAAATGCAAGAAAATAACTTGACTTGTTTCTAGTTTTTTCAAGACTTTGTTTTGTGGTGGCTAACCTTAGGAAAGGAGGGAGGTGATCCTATATTAGGGTTATTCTTGGATGAATTAGGACAAGTTTTGAAAAAGTTCTAGAAAGAAAACCATGGAGAAGGCTAGTTACATTTGTGCAATATGTTTTGTACCTTGTTTTCACAAATTCGAGGTTTAAATATTATCTTTAATTCATAATATTTTATTTACCGAAATGGTAAAGAGTTCTTCTAATCAAACATTACAAGGGATTTGAGAGTCTCTTGGACAATAAGGAATTAAACCAAAATTAAGGGAATTTTCTCTTCTTGAATAAAGCGCAAATGTGTTACGTAATTACTTAACTACTTTGTTAATTTAGTGGTCACTTTGTTGCATTCCACCCACTAACCATTTATTTCAATTTGGATGAGTTGGTTGTGTTCAACCCGAGAAGGAGATGAACAAGAATAGTTAAGGAGAGAAGAAGTGTGGGGTGGGGAGATGGAGATGATAAAAAGAAAAAAATGCTAATGATTCATTTGAGTTATTTTTTACTTCAAAAACTCTATTGATGATAAAAAATAATAGATTACTTCACATAAAATAAGCTAAAGCAACTGCATCATTAAATGTAGTTTTTAATTATTTAACAACAATAAGCTAGATTCATTTTTTGACAGAAAAATAAATAAACCTCATTGCATTTCTCTACCGATATTATGTTTGGATACAACTTGGTATATAATCGAAAACCTGGAAACTACCATGAAAATATTAAAAGTAGTTGTGGAAAAGAAGACTATTAAATTAAATATCATCCCACCAAAAAGATACAATAGACCTGGGGACATAATTATATGATATCATCATTCAAAGCATCAAGAGCAATAGAATCTACCATGTATCCTGTAGTCCCTGGAATTTGCAATCCAAATTGTTACTCAATGTAGTACTTGTTTTTGAAAGGTGCAAGTAGCTTGCCGGAATGCTGATGAATCTCACATCCAAGTTCAACCTCCATCAAACGATGATTCCCCTTTGAGCGACTCATCACAAAAGAAACCTTTAAATCATCACCTTCACTAAGATTCATAGGAGGATGCAAAAGAAAAACCTGTCCAATGATTAAATATATCATCAAACTAACATTATCATGCAGCTGGATACAAAAGTCAGATCGTAGGTTATGAATACAACAATAAATGCTGCATACGCATAAATCATTATTCACAAAGTATAGAAGTTATCTATTTGCCTGTTTTCCTTTCTCTATAAAATTGTTAACACGTACTTTAAGACTACAACATGCACTTTAAGCGAGTGTTTGAAGCAAATTGAAGAACTACACTAGCAAAACAGCAAACTACAAGCATCTGAGTCAACTCAACACAATTTTTTGACCTATTGTTGTTTGGAGATTAAGTAGCTAGATAGAGAGGAGGAAAGGACAGAGGAGGGTTAGGGAAGAGAAGAGTCAGAAGAAAACTACTGAGACACTGACAAAATTATTTCATGAACAAGATTATATCACCAAGAAGTTGATGCAGTACAAACCTGTTGGCCCCAATGTGTACCGTAATCCACACTGGGAGCTGTAGTTAACTCAATCTCCTGTTCAGCTGGATCCTCACTTCTTCCCTGGTGAGTTAAAACAGAAAACATTGGGATTAGGATTTATGATATTAGATAGATACAAATGCTCTTAAAAAGGTCAGAGTAACTAACCCGAAAATGTACATCAAACCATCCTCCAAATCCACACAACTTTGCGTTTTCCATCGTTATTGACAAAGAAAAGTTTGATCTAACTTTTTCTATGTCAGTCACTGTGGCAGTTAAACAATCAATTTCCTTTATTATAGCAGCAGTTCCAATGACTTGATGTGGATGAAGGTTGTTCCACAAAGATGTCTAAAGAAATCACAGTAAGCATAAATTAGTTTCATGAGCAATCTTTATCCTTCTATATCACACTCTGACATTAACTTACAATAGCTAAGCCAAATTTAATTTGTATATCCAATAACACCCACAAAGTAAAAAGAGACCATTAAAGTTCATAATTCAATAACCAAATTTTCAATTTCATGCAACTGCTAAAGGAGAAATAACTAAGGTTGTCAAACTTGCAGATCCAACCATGGATCTGAGAAGGGACGAAGACACAAGCATGGGATTGTATGTGAAAAATGTAAGATCCTACCTAAAATATAGTATTATGCTATGAACTGCACACCACACACGTGAAAGCACATATAAAATAACACAAAACAACTATAAATGACAAGTTCCTCAACATTTATATAGATTATGGTTCATAAGGCATAATGGATGTTTGATACAACATGGCCCACTAACTAGCAGGCCTACAAACAAGAAAGTATATGAGACCCCAATGGATGAAGGACTTTATTTAATGAGTCCATACAATTATGTGTTTTTCTTTTCTTTTCTTTTCTTTTTACCAAGATACATGACTTCTAAATAAACAAAAGTTATAAAGTTGCAACTCAAACAATAAAACTCACACAGGGCGGACCAGAAGCAGATGAGAATTTCAACATAAGAAAATAAAATTACACAAAACAAGGAAACGAATGACAGACCACTAAAATAGTAGCCTCGGTCTCATATATGTAGAAGCAGAATATATCAGTGGCAAATAGCTACAGAAGTAGCACATAGAAACACAAGCCTAGCTCCTACATAATGATGCAGACCAAGCACATGGACATTATTGCACACATTCTTCATAGGTCCACTTGACATAATCACCCACTGATACTCACGCAGGCCTTTAGGAAACAGATTTGAATAACCAGAAAACTGATAGTATTAAACACAAAAACCAGATCAGCGAACTTTTACAGCAAGAAGAAAAAGAGTAGAGCTTAGACAAGGAAAATTCTGTCCAAGATCACATCCAAAAAGTAACAACCACGACTTATTACTCTCTAACCACTACAGCCCTATCATCCATACACAATACAGCAGAAAAGGTGCCCACAACGTCACGGCACTAAGGGCTCACGTATCAAAACAGGTTCATTCTCAGACAAGGCCCAAAAAAAATTTCTAAAATTTGGTTATTTTGGGAGGGTAAATAATTTTTTGATCATGGATTTTCCACAAGTTGCTTGACCCAATTAATCATTGTTGATGCACAAAACCCACCCACCCCCCTTTATAGTCCAGGTGTCCAGCATGAAATCGTACCAAAATCACAAAAATAAATTTTGGAACTACAAACTTTCAATCTGGTAAAACACAGAGAATTGACCTTGTGTAAACCATCACGCAACTTTGACAATCATGATAAGAGTACCAAAATTAACTTCTAAAAACTAATTCACTAATTTTAAACAAACAAGAAGACCAAATTATAAGAACTCAAAGGCTTCCAACCATGATCGAAATTTTATTTCAGTACAAATAAACCACTAAAACCAAAGTATACAACTTGCCTGAAGATAGTATTTTCTTTGCTCATCTGAAAAAGGCTTTGTTAAAGTGCTCATATCAACACCATAGTAGTCTTTTGTTTCATCCACGAAGCTGCGCCAATCATCCATAGTTGATTCATATTCTCCTAATTTGTGATCTACTATCCCAGTCCTGATAGGTGCCATCCACATGCGAGCATGACTAGGATACCTGCCAAATAAAGCCTCTCAAATCACCAATTACGTAGGCAACACCATAAGCAACCAAAGAAATACACCAAGCACTAAGGTAACCAAAATTTATAAAATAACCATCAGGCAACAACCAAATAATTTATACATGTAAGTTATCATCACTGGTAATGTGATGAAAAGAGAATGGTACGCACAACATGCCAAGACAATGAATCTACTGTAAATAGATAAGGATTGAGTAGTTTTGTATTTAACTCACGTCATGTGACAGGTTTGGCACTATATTTGTTGACTAATGCGTAATGACTATGGAATAAGAATTTTGAAGCTAACCTATCCCATTGAAAACCATAGAATATGTTACACAGAACAAAACTTTGTGCCTTCTATGAAGCTTGGTTTGAAACATGGAAACAAACATTGAAATTTAAATATTACATCTACTTGTTGGCAATAGTTCTGGTTCAAAAATTAGCCCCCACTGGAAGCCCTTTGCATATGCAATACAGTATGGAAATAAAATAAAAAATTAAGTGACCAAAAATACTAGTAGAAATCTCAATAAAATCTCAGAGAAAGAATGAATCCTGCAATATGAAAAAGGAACTACACAATATCTATTTTAATTAACACAAGCTAAAACACAAAATGGATGAATAGGTAAGGTGCTAGGGAGTAAATGAGAAGACAAAATATCAATACATCAAAATACTTTTTTCTCTGCTTTGAGGCAGAAAAATAATTGCAAAATACATCAAAATACATACATCATTCCTGTCGGTTTGAGCCAGTGGTCACGAGCATGTATAACTGAATCAAACATGGATTCTCGCAGAAGAAAATAACCCATCCACTCAGAGATGATCACGTCAACTGCAAGTTACATAATAACATCTAAGGCAATCACAAGGATAATCAACAATTATAATTTAGACGAAGAGGGAAAAAATGAACAAAACTCAAATGTACTAATAAAACACAACACAAAGTGTTTTTTTTTTTTAATTTAAGAAAACAATTTTTGTTTCCATTTCCTTATTTTACCAATAATTATAAAATATCACTTTAATTTCTTGGTTTAGAAAACGGATAACACACAAAAACTGTTGTTTTCTTCCCCCACAAATCCTTTAAAACAGGAAACAGAGTAAATGTCATTTTTGAAATCATTAATGTACACAAGAACCAGAAACACACAAAAACAAAAAACAAAAAACATAAGTTATATCAAACAAACTAAACAGATCTCATTACTTCTAACCTTTCTCAGGCAAGGTAACATCCTCCATTGATCCCTCGATGACCTCAACTACATTCTGGAGATTATTCGCTTTGACGAGTGCACGGGCATGTTCTGACATCTTCGTCGCTTCCACTGCATACACCTTCCTCGCACCTGCTTGCGCTGACCATATAGCAAGAATGCCACTTCCAGTCCCCACATCCAAAACAGTCTTCTCCCAAATTAACTCACCAAGTCAGTTCAAAATCATAACACAAGCAATAAGCATAACCAATGCTCTCAAATTGTAACATAGTAGCAAAGGTCATCCTTAATCAATTTCTGTATCAATAAAATTTCCATTACCATCGAAGTTGGGCTCAGTAACTAATTTCACAGGTTTTATTTCACCTCATATTTTCATATAAACTGCAAAATGAAATCCCAATTTCTTGGAAACTATTGAAGAAAAAAATTAGGCTTGTACTAATCTGAGCTCAAAATAAGACATTCAACCTTTGTTGTCCAAGAATAATTTAATTCAAGTTTGAAAGGAAAAAAAAGAGTAGCAAAGTTTCATACAAGACGGCGCTTGGTGTAGTGGTTAATGGTTGATGCGTAAAATGGTGATAATGAAGAGGCTTACCTTGCCAGCGAAGTGTTTTTTGTTGTCGAAGATGGCGTTGAAGTAAGCGTCCATGCGAACACGATCGGAGAGCATCTCCTTCTGGTGATAGAGGAAAGCATAGGTGCAGAAGTAATTGGCGTAGTCAACGTCTTTGGGAACAGGGGCGCCTCGGCCACCGGAAACGGCGTTTGCAGAGGTTCCCATCTTACACACTCTCGCCCTTGCGGCGTTGCACTCTCTGCTCCGTTCAACTTTTAGGGCATGCTAACTTTCGCGGCACTACACTACGGTTAGTTTATACTCGCTGTCTTTTCGAGCCTTTTATTCAATTTTTTTTTCTTCTTCTTTAAAATAGTCCCCATATATAAAAATATAAGCTATAACACATATTATTATTAATTTAAGAGAAATTTCTTAATATGTTTTTAATTTTATTGGATCTATTCTATCATTTTTATTTAAATTAAATTTTAGTATTTTATTTTTAAAAAAAACATCAATATTAAAAATCGCATTGTTTCACTATAAATTATTTATCGCAAATTTGATAGATTTTACGTATTGAGAAACATTTACTTATTACAAATTTAGTTACAATGTAATTTATATATTTAAAAGTACTTATGCATCAAATTTAAGTAATATAAAATAAATAGAAGAAAATGTATACATGTATTATGACATGTTACACAGCACTGTATTTAAAGATTTTTTAAAATGTTTCTGTACACCACGTTATTAATTATAGTGATAAGATTTTCAGCTTTGTCTAAAATAAATATTTTTTATTTTTATTATAGAAACATTGGTATATAATTGATTATATATATATATATATATATATATATATATATATATATGTGTGTGTGTGTGTGTGTATATTATATGTGTATGATAAGTTATTTTTTGAAGTAATTAATATCCAAAATTTAAAAGGTATTATCAGAACGAACTCAATTTCATTCCTCTTGAAATTTAGGATCTAGGGTTTCCTACGTGACATTTTTCCCCAAATTAATTTCATTTAAAATTTTTGATGTAAATCATTTCGTTTAAATTTAGTAATCTTCATGTTATTGATAAAGTGTGTTTGAATTTACATAAGTTTTTTCTTATCCAACCATCAGAAATATTGTAAGGCTCACTTATATTTTAACCCTTTATTTTAAGTATTGTCCCAATCTAAATGGGTCTGAGGGTTGGCCCATAGGGCGTACAAGGCCCCTAAGACAGTCAAACCCCTTCCACTCTTGTCATTCTTGCAAAATAGCACCTTGCTTACCCTCCTTTTCTCCATAGCTCTGTTAGGGTTTTGAAGTTAAGTTAGATTCAACCCATACTTTCTCTCTGGTTTGGTTCTTCGTGTTTTCTGTTAGGGTTCTGTGTAGTAATCACGTGCCTCATATGTATTAGGGTTTTCAGCTCCTAAATCTGCTCCGGGAACTCTCGTACTCATTTGCTTCAGTGTCGGAGTCGTTTGGCTAACTCTATCCAGGTAAGGGAAGCTAGGGTTCCTCGTATTTTCGAATCGGTTGCTTATTTCTTATCTACCTCGAGTTTGTATGAAGTGTATGCTACTATGGTTAAATAAAATGCTCTGCTCTGCATTGTGGGTACGAAAGTATGGCTGCTGCAGGTACAAATAGTGGCGAAAACTGATAATCTCGCCCAAACGTGCTTGTCTCACCTAGGCGAGCTTGGCAGATGCTCACCCAGGTCTTTTGCGCGAGTTGCCGCTCAGGTGACCAATCTTCGTTTTGAGTGAGGGAACGTCTCGCTCAGGCGAGGAGATCTCGCCTAAGGTAGAAAGTGCAGAAGGCCACTCTTCTTGGTTGTCGAGTTATCGCCTAGGTGAAAGGAGCTCGCCTGAGCGAGAGTCCCTTTCGCCTGAGCGAGACCTTTCTGCCTGAGCGAGAAGTTGGACGAGAATGCGTCTTGTTCTGTTGTTTCTCTGTTCTTAAATGTTGGCCATATGTTTGGATTTTTTATATACTTTTAAAGCATGAATTGGGTGATTATGCATGAGTGATATGATTTATGAATTGTGATGGATGAGCTTAATATGATTTGGGCATGATGCATGTATGGAATGATTCATGGGCTAAAAGTGATGATTTTGGTATGGTTTTGGTATTAGATATGAATGAAGGTTGGTTATAAAGTTTGGCATGAGATTGGTATGCACGATAAGTACCTATTTGGTTGGTGAAACATGATTTATATGTGGTTAGGACATAATTTCACGATTGTTTTGTGGTGGTGCCTCATTGGTTAGGGCGTAATTCCATGAGCCTCTAGGTGAGACCTCATGGTGGTGCCTCAATTGGTCGGGACGTAATTCCATGACCCCTGTTAGTGGGAGTTCATGGTGGTGTCCCATCTATATAATTTAGTAAGGATTCAAGGTAAGGATTGCATCCTAACGCTTTAAAGAGTTAGTTAGTCTCACGTAAAGCGTATTGACTTGAGTGGTGAGAGTAGCAGGAGGCCTTAAGGGCTAACCTTATGTGTGGGGTTGAGACACTGGAACAATTAGCTCGGTAGAGCAGTAAAAGCCACTACAAGTGTAAGCATCCGCTAAATCCGACTAATTATATGTATTCGGATGAGTCGTGTCGTGAGTCCTTGTGTATTGTTTGTAAGTCATAACATGATTGATTGATTGATATATATATATATATATATATA
>Ga0214544_1003219_pt1 | contig 34037 bp, 19 predicted proteins | sample CNSS3metaG_FD_160074 | JGI IMG/M metagenome (GOLD analysis project Ga0214544, IMG submission 160074) | Root nodule microbial communities from cowpea collected in UCLA plant growth center, Los Angeles, California, USA - CNSS3 | ecosystem: Host-associated > Plants > Roots > Nodule | place: USA...
ATGGCTTCGGTTCTTAACCGAGGCCAAAAGCTATGACCTTTTGGCCTCGCCCCAATATGCTTCGGTTCCCGAACCGGTGCAGAATATTAAAAACAACCGCTGCCAAAGGCCCTTCCTGCACTGGTGTCTTTTATGGGTTTCAAACGTTTATGTGTGTGTCGAAGTCGCGATTTGGCTCATGATGGTTAGTCGTGGGATGTTTCCGTTCAGATATGGTGGTGAAGAGACGTTGTTCTGCGTCGCTAGCGGCATGAATGAAGGCGTTATGAAGTTGTTCCGACGTGATGCGGTGGTCGAAGATGGTGGTCACAACAGACTAGCGGCATTTAGGGTATGAATGGTGGCTAGGGTTTCTGATTTGGGAGATGGTTGAAGATGATGATATGGTACACTGTGATTGGTGTATGTGTGTGTACAACGATCATGGCTATGTGTGATACTGTTATTGGGTCAGAAAATAGTTTTTAAATTTACGATGCCCATTAGTCCTCGGTTCCCTCTAGAACCGAGGCAGTAACCCTCGCATATGCCTCGGTTCATAACCGAGGCATAAACATATCTATTTTTACCTCTCCAGCATATGCCTCGGGTGTAAAACTGGAGCCAAAAAGTCAAAATAACTGTGGCATAATCTCTTCCCTGCACTAGTGCATTGAGAGAGTGGCACGTGGTAGTGCACTCTCTCTCTTCTCCCTAGGGTTTCTTCCTCCACCATGGGTTTCTCTTCATGTTTCTGGTCAGGCTCGCTTGTTGCATCGTTTATGGTTCTAAACTTCATGTAGGTGAAGTGTATGGACTCGTGTCGCCGTTGCAAATCTGTGTTGTGGCTGTCGCGCTTTGCGTTCGTAACTTTTGTTGTGTTTTCTTGCATGGAGTGCATCAATGGTGCGTCACACATCTTCGTCGCAGTTGCTGGTTGTTGTAGATCTGATGATGGCTACAAGGCGTTACTCCGTCAAAGGTGTTCGACTCCAGGCGCGGTGGTGGCTCATAGTGCATATGTAGAAGATTGTGATTTGGGGCGTGAGGAAGACGTGGATGTGTTCACAGTGGCATGCAGGTTCGTGATGGTGCAAATCTGTGATGCTAGAGACACTGTTGTATGGATGTAGGTGCACGAACGAGGTTCGTCTTGGTTCGTGGCTTTTGCTCCGACAAAGCTCACGCTGTTGCATTTTCGTAGCTCTAATGGAGGTGGCCTCGGTTGAATGGGAAAAAGGTGATGAGGTGGCAGCCTTCCATTGGTTCTGCTTAGTGTGATAGGATAGTGACACGTAAGCAACACATGGTTGGACAATTTAATTAGTGAAGGATTGCCACATGGAAACTTATAAATGGGGCTGAATTTTGCGTGGAAGGAGGTGTGTAGATAGAAATAGGCTTAAATATACATTTGGTCCCTATTTTTGTTGATTTTATTTAATTTGGTCCCTATTTTCGTTTTATGTTCAATTAAGTCCTCATTTTTGTCAAATTGTGGTCAATTTGGTCCTTTTCACTAACGGTGTTTAAATAGTTAACATTTTTGAACAGTACATGTCACGTGTCATCTCCTGATTTTTTTAATTTTTAAGATTTTTTTAATTTCAAAAAAAGTGTCCACGTGTCAAGTCAAAATTGTGCCACGTGTCAATGCTAGTGCCACGTGTCAGTTTCTAGTAGTATTATTTTTTTTGTTCAATTTAGTCCCAATATTCGTTATTTTTGTTCAATTCAGTCCCTATATTCGTTATTTTTGTTTAATTTAGTTCCAAATTTTGTTAAAATTTTACCATTTAATTTTTAAAATTGACATTATTATTTCTTATTTTTTAAATTTAATTATAAATTATAATATTTAATTATTAATTGAATATAATTCTTAGTTTCAATTGTTAAATAAAATATAATTATTTAAATATTATTAAAATATAATTATTAAAATTTTAAAAATATATATTAACATTTATAAAATTTACATTTAAGTTTAAAATATTTAATATTTTTATTGCATTTTAGATATTAAAATCAAAAATATTTTATATGTAAATGTTAATTTTACAAATATTAGTTTAAAAAATAATAATTTTAAAGGTCAATTTTAGAAAAGATATTAATATAATTTGTATAAAAGATATTAAATTTAGTGTCAATTTGAAAAGGACAAAATTGATTTATTCTAATAAAAATTGAGACTAAATTAAACAAAAATAACGAATATAAGGACTAAATTGAACAAAAAAAATAATACTATCACAAACTGACACGTGGCACTAGCATTGACACGTGGCACAATTGTGACTTGACACGTGGACCATTTTTTTGAAATTAAAAAAATTTAAAAAAAAATTAAAAATATTTTAAAAAAAATTAAAAAAAATCATAAAAACCAGGAGCTGACACGTGGCATGTACTGTTCAAAAACTTTAACTATTTAAACATCGTTAGTGAAAAGGACCAAATTGACCATAATTTGGCGAAAATGAGGACCTAATTGAACATAAAACGAAAATAGGGACCAAATTGAATAAAATCAACAAAAATAGGGACCAAATGTATATTTAAGCCATAGAAATAATAGGGATGAAAAATAGGGTCCACTTGTAGGAGGAGTGTGTAAAATAAAAACTGGGAGTGCATTTAGCTTCTGAACTTGCTAATTTTAGCCTTATTTAAAGGTGTTTTGTAACTTCAATCAATTAATTTTCCCACCTTAAACGAGCTTAATCTTATCTTCAGCTGCATCAACAAACATTAAAATATCCAAAAATAATTTATGCAACTAAAAATCACTTTTTAAGACATTTTTATCACACAAGTTCAAATAAATTAATTATTAGAACAATCAATTAAATCACTCTTTAAACACACAAATTCAATTAATTACCCAAAAATAAACATTAAATGAAGGCATAATCATGAACTCATCACTAGTAGTATAACAACTCGTGATGTTTGCCAATTTGGTTCACCAAGGAGTAATACTGCTCTTAACAAAATGGTAAAAGTTCAAAAAAAAATTCTTCTTTCAAAACTAGTTTCACAAGATGATACAAAAGTGTTTTTAGGCGGCTTGGACACTCAGTTCCTCAAGTTTTAAGCTAAAATCATTTCTGTTCCTGCAGAGAACAAATAAGATGAGTTAGGCACAAGTGTCAGCTATCTCCTCAGTTGGTCTCTCCCCAGTTGGTACATGTCAGCTTGAACCCAGGAGGGGTTACCTGCAAAAGAGTCTCTGAAGCTCAAGTAATTCAAAGCTCTCAAAAAGTCAAATCAGTGATTAATGAATGCGTACCTTTAATTCGTGGGGTCCATGCGTATTTATACAACATTAATGATGTTCGGTTATCCAATGGACTAGGCCTAGGCTTGGGCCCTAGCCTGGGCTATGAGTGGGCCTGTTCCCTAACCTAGGCCCTTAAGGTCCATCGAACGCGGGGACCTCCATTTTACTAAGTCTTCAAGAGCGGTATGATCCGTTTACTTCTCCGCGCTATGCCAATACAACCTCCGGCTCAACCTCGACAAATGTGTATTCGGCATTGACCGGGGTAAATTCCTTGGTTTTATGTTAACCCAACGCGGCATAGAGGTCAACCCTGAAAAATGCAAGACTATCATCGAAATGCGCAACCCCACTACTATTAAGGAGGTCCAACGTCTCATTGGCCGTCTCACAACCATTTCCCGTTTCCTACCCAAACTAGCCGAACAAACCCAACCCATAATCTAACTCCTAAAAAAATCCACCCGGTTCACGTGGACAGATGATTGTGAACAGATATTCCAAAAACTATAAACAACCCTAACTTCCCCACCTATCCTCCACAAGCAGGACACCCATCAGCCCCTGCTTGTATACATCACAACAACCGATTATACCGTCAGCGCCGCGCTTGTCCAAGAAATAGAAGGCACACAGCATCCTGTATATTTTGTGAGCAGAACATTACAAGATCCTGAAACCAGATATCAAATGGTAGAAAAGCTGGCCCTATCTCTGGTCCACGCGGCACGCCGCCTACGCCCATATTTCCAAAACCACACCATAACCGTTAAGACCGACTACCCTATTCAAAAAATATTACAAAAACCAGATCTAGCCGGACGCATGTCATCATGGGCCGTGGAACTATCAGAATTCAACATCCGCTATGAACCCTACGGCCCCATCAAAGCCCAGTGTCTCTTAGACTTCGTCAACGACCTACAACAAACAATTTCCATGGAGCATACATCAAATAAGAGATATAGTCCATGCAAATATAGTTCATGCAATATTCAAAATACTTTAGGAAACAATAACAAGAAAACTTCAAGTAGGCATATGACAAAGGACTCAAAACAAAGCTAAATACATTTAAAGACACTTTTAACATGTTAGAAAAAAAATTTGGCATGGTAACATCCAAGATAGCTCTCGACCAAGCCCAAGAAAGCACCAAAATTCATGTTCTTACTTCACCAAGCAACATACATCAATAAGATGAGATTTTAGATACTTAAACCTCTTGTGAAATGGAAAATTTTGTGCGCACTACTTCAAACACCGAGAAAGTCAAGAGGTCCACCAAGCACAAAACACAAGAAGACAATAGTTAGAACATAAAAAGCACCATATTCAAGATAACCTAGGCTCTAGATACCAAATGATGAAGGATTAAGTTGGTTCATTTTATATTTTGAAATGGTGATGAGTTTCTTAAGAAAACTTAGAGAAGATCCCTACTTGACATTAAGATAACAAGCTATCAAGATGTGAAGGTTCACTTCTAAAGGTTCTAGAGAAGGAGAGTGATGGATTGAGTTAAAGATCAAAACATAAACAGAAGCAAAGAAAATAAACCAAATAGAAGTAAAAGAAAACAAATACAAAATGGAAGATATAAAGAATGGTGATGGAGATGAAGCACGCCACTCTTAGAAGGGCCATAAGGCTAACCAACTCTAGAGATGAGTGATTGGTGTCGCCACTTGTATATCAGGATAAGGCTAAGTGAAATCTCCCCTCAAAGGAGGAAGCTCATGGTTTTGTGGTTGAACAACAAGTGTGTAATACTTAAATTTATGAACCCTTTTACAAGTGAAAGAACACCTTTATATAGAGAGTTATAGGTGTCTCTAAGAAATAAACATAAGTTAAAAGGGACTAGCTAGCAAAGTAGGAAAACCTAAATTCTAGAAGTATCTTCTAAAGTAGCACAAACTTGAATGGTGGTGTGAATTCCTAGAGTGATTCTCGACCATGCACTCCAAATGAGGCAATAGTGCCTCCATAAAAAAAGTCAGAAGGAGCTTAGGACAAAAAAGAGACAAAAGGTACAAGCTCCTTGCTTTATGCTTTTTGCTTTCCTCTTTCCTCCACCTAGGCTCCAAATCATCTTTGTTCGCAAATAGGATGCCACCACCTAGCTCATGCGTCTTACTCCTAATTAACCTACAAATACAGCTAAACATAGATTAGTATGGTGGCTTAAGTCAAGTCAACTCTAGTCAACAAATCAAACCTAATCAAAGTTCAACAAGTAAACTAAGGTTGTTCAACTAAGTTAACTTTAGTGTAATCACAATAATGAAATGCAAACACAAACATAAAGATGAAGGACTAGAAGTCTCCCCTCTAGACATACTCCTTGTGACTCTTCTTGGGAGAACTTCCATGACTGATGGAGCTCCAATGTGTGGTGTATAACACTCCAATTTTGGGATGTCATGGAAAGTAAAATAATGAACGTGTTTGATAGAAAAGGATTATAATTGAAAATGTACTAAAAAAACTTATATTCTAATTTAAATTGTGTATTCCAAAAGCTCAAGTTGTCAAAAAAATTCAAATAACATTTGCAAACAAAAGAAAATTACATAGTCTTTAATATTTTATTTAAAACAACTAAATAAATTATAAAAACTCCAGAGTCCACCCCAGCCTCTCGTTAATCTACTCCATGACAAAACTATCTGCAATATCACCTACTCCTGTATAACACACACGTTATATGACCATCGCACAAACAACAAACATACAAACAAATAGGGGTAAACTAACCATAAACAATGATATATAAAAGAATTTCGAAAAATAAAACATGACAAAAATACTCAACATCTAATTCAAGTAACACTTAAGCATTACGATCACAATCAAACTTTATTTTGAACACACAACCCTCAACATACAAACAACCATATCAAACCAGCAAACTATCGTATTCATCTAAAATTCTTGAACATAATAATCATAATCAAGCTTTTGCTTTCCGCGGCCTTTTACCCCACAACAACATCTATTTTCCTAGAAATAGATGGTTCGATGTGTCCCACTATCACAGCCAGATTGTCTCCCTTATTCCTCAAGGAATTATGAGTAACAACGTCAATGCATCGCACATCGGGCACTATACTCGCAACGAGCCGAAATAAGGTGAAACATCTTTCCCCTCCCCACTACTTCACACAGGCGAGAGAGTACAACACTCGAACCAATCCTCTATCATTGCTTCACACAGGCGAAGATGACCCCTTTCCACTGCTTCACACAAGCGAAAGAGTCTTCATTGGGTCTCTAGGTATGGAAAACCTCATATAACACTTAACTCCCAGAAGTCTTCATGCAAACCAAAACACTTTCAACATGCTCAATAGAAAAATCTAAATTCATATACCAGTTAGTCCTTCTCAACCACAAAAAAAACATAAAATAGGAGAAAGGCAAAGGATAAACCATTAGGAATGAGTGGAGAAAGGTTTCAAGAACCCAATTAACCAAACCAAGGGGTTTCTTTCTACAATGCAAACTATCACCTGAACAAGAACGAACACTTTGCATGAATGACAAGGACTGCACCAAAACATTTCCCCCATAGTTGTGAAACCCATGTTGTACGTGATGAAAGAGAAATAAACATGTGATAAAGAAAACAATAAAGAAAAATATGCACAACCTATCGGAGCACAAAATTATAGCACGATAATTAAGAAAGCTTCCCACCAACCTATGCAATTATGGTTCCTCATTTGAACCAAGCATTGCACCACCCATTCTAACTAAATAAAACCGAGACAAATGGACCAAACATTTCCCCTATCTAACACCTAACCACTTAACGTTAACAAGGAAAAAAAACTAAACTACTCGACACTGAAACCAAGATTTAAAAAAAAGAACCAACACCCATGCATCCAGAAACCAAAAACGAACCTGCCACAAGGAAACACGCAAAAATGCATGCCCTACACTTCTGAACATTCAACGCATGACACCACAACACTCATATAAACAAAAGAAAAACATAATCATTGAACAAACCAGTTTGAAACTAAAGAAAAATACCTACATATGTTTTTCAAGGTTTCATTCATCAAACAAACAACAAGAAAAACAAGGAATACAAAACAAGATGTAGCTTCAAACAACAACAAACTCAGCTTCCCTTATAGATGCATGTTTTTCCCATTTCATCCATCAAACAAACAACAACAAAACAAGAGAAGAAAACAAGGTTGGCTTCCCCTACCTTGTTAGCAACCTCCAACCTACGTTCCTTTTCTCCTGTAGTCTCTTCCATGGTTCCTCTCTCGTCTACTCCTCTCCTCTTTTTCTCACATTTTAGAAACCCTAAAACTGTTATATCTCCTCTCTTAAAACATTACCTTTTAATCTATAATTAATTCATCCTAATCTTTTCTGTTAATATTCTAAAGTAATAAAGATTCTAAAAATAAAACAACCTCAAAGTATGGCGTTACTTATATTTTTTTATTATAAGAAATTAAAGAAAAACTAGAAAATCAAAAGAGAAGGGAGAGATATAAAGATTTTCTCGTGAGCACCAAAAGAGAAGAGAGAATAATTATTGCACCGTATTGCTTCCAAGCCACTGCACTAGATGCACATGTAGTTGGCTCAGAATGCCTTTGTTCTATACTAAAAGACTAATCCAGATAGTAGAAATCCAATTGATTTCTACTATCTGAGAATTGCGTCCAATTTTTTTTTCCAGATTCTTTTTACAAACAATTTTGGTATCCTAAGAAAAAAAGGGGTAAAAAAACAAGAATGGTTATTACACGGTCCGCCATTTTCCATATATATATACACATACACACACACACACACACACACACACACACACACACATATATATATATATATATATATATATATTTATATATAACTAGGTTAAGCGTTAGTTCATCGAAATAGAAATTTTAAGAAAAATTTGATTGGAATAGGAATCCATTTCTTCTTCTTTTTTATTCCCTTGTTCTTCTCAAAATAGGAATATGGGAATAATGAAAATATTTGTTTGATTGAAAGAGTATTTTCAATTCCTATAAGATACATAGGAATTGAAAAACATAATCATTGAACAAACCAGTTTGAAACTAAAGAAAAATACCCACATATGTTTTTCAAGCTTTCATTCATCAAACAAACAACAAGAAAAACGAGGAATACAAAACAAGGTGTAGCTTCAAACAACAACAAACTCAGCTTCCCCTACAGATGCATGCTTTTCCCGTTTCATTCATTAAACAAACAACGACAAAACAAGAGAAGAAAGCAAGGTTGGCTTCCCCTACCTTATTAGCAACCTCCAACCTACGTTCCTTTTCTCTCGCAATCTCTTCCATGGTTCCTTTCTTGTCTACTCCTCTCCTCTTTTTCTCACATTTTAGAAACCTTAAAACTGTTATATCTCCTCCCCTAAAACATTACCTTTTAATTTATAATTTATTCATCCTAATCTTTTCTGTTAATATTCTAAAGTTAAATATGTCAATTAAGATTCTAAAAATAAAACAACCCCAAAGAGCGGCGTTACTTATATTTTTTTATTACAAGAAATTAAAGAAAAACTAGAAAATCAAAAGAGAAGAGAGAAATATAAAGATTTTCTCGTGAGCACCAAAAGAGAAGAGAGAATAGTTATTGCACCGTATATAGCAGAGGGTTCAAACTCATGCACATTCACATTATTAGCACATAGACGAACCATTACGCTATGTGTAATAGCATGTGCACTACAGTTTTATAAACACACATATTCTGCATGCTATAATTAAATAAATAATTAAAAACAACTACATGAGGGCGACTAGATTCAAACCCATGTACCTGCACACATAAATTCATAGCACTAGCCACTAAACTAGACGCATTCTCCAGACATAAAGTGCACCAATTATTTATATACATATATAATTTACATTCCATAATTAAGTAAATAATTAAAATAAATAAACAACACTTAATTTAAATTAATCAGTTAATTATTCCATCATATATAAAAATTAAATAAAATACTTAATCTAAATAAATCCACAATCTCAAACAAGCCACCAATTTTTCTATGTGTTTCCCTTTTTTTCTAATTTTTCTCGGGTCTTACATGATGGCTAGTAAGAACTCCATAGGTAGTGGAAAATGGCATGGAGACAAGTGTTTAAGGCTCTTGTAGCAATGAAATTTGGAGTGGTGAAAGGAGAACTAGACTAAAAACTAAACTAGTGGAAGGTGTCTAGAGGAAATATTGTAAACGTCTAGCTTAGGTGCTCTCAAAATAATAGAAGCGTAGAGTGATCTCAACACAAACATTCTATTACAAATTTCAAAAGTAAACTTTACAAATTGCTAGAGGACTCTTTTATAGAAGAGAAGGTCACTAATGCATATGCACATGAAATGGTGTTTGAAATGAAATGTAAGTCTTGGAGAATAAGTCTCTCTCTTGACCCTTGGAAGCGCATTATAGCTTGGATGCGTGACAAGTGTCATGGCACTCATTGGCAAGCCAAAGTCGCACCTCCCTTGTGGTGAATGGAGTGTCTCAGCCTATACTTCCTATTGGGCTTTGATTAGCCCAATTAAAATCCAATGGTCAAGTTTATTTAGCCTACTATTTATGAAAGCAATGCCTAAATAATGGGCCCAATTTAAAATACTACTACTCTAATGCTCAATCTTGGACTCCAAATTTTACTTTTATATAATGTTATGATTATTTTTATTAAAATTGATATTTTTATTAAATATTTTAATAGTATTAAGTGTATTTAATATTAAAACTTTAAATATATTTATTTTAATTTGTTATAAAATTGTTTTAAAATTTTACATTATTTTTAAGCCAACTCTAAAAAATTGTTGATGTTTAATGTTATACAAATATTTCGAATAAATATTTATAAATCTATATATTTATAATTTTAAAATAAAATTTAAATAAAGTTTAATGTAGAATATAAATTTAATATTGTTTAAAATATGTAATAGAAATATCACTTGTAATAAAAGTATTATCATAACATCTATATAAAAATTAAATTTTTTCGAAATTTGGAGCAAAAGAAATTGAAAATTTTTAAAAATATTTGGAACTGAAATCAAATCAAATTAACAAATATGAGGATCAAATTGAGATTCATACAATAATTTGACACGTGTCACCGTATTAGATTGACACGTGACATACTACAAACGTGATACATGGCATAAATATTTAAAAAAATAAAAAAAAAATATTTTTTTAAAATAAAGAAAAAATATAAAAAACAAGGAGCTGACGCGTGGCACCTACTTAATTATGTTAGTTTCATACTATGATGCACAGATACAATACGTGTATCGGATACGACACGTATCCGATACGTTGATACATTAATTTTTAAACTAATCGGATATGATGTGGTAGATACGTCATATATGAATAATGAAAAGTGTACAATATTTTTTACAAACATAATAAATATATGATTTATAATGTATGAATCCAAATTTTCTAATTAGAGACCAATTATTTTGGTAGTCAAAACCTTGTAGCTAATGTTAGTGACCAATTTAAAAACCAATTTTCATCATTGAAACTATTTTAATTATCAATTTAGAGACCGATTATAAGTTGTTGGAACTATTTTAGTTGTCAATTTATTCACTATATAGTGACTAATTATATTTTGTCACTAATTTTGGTCATTATTCAAAGATTTTATTGTAGTGTACTACTATTTTATAAATTAGATACTTCATTAGTAAGTATCGTTAAGGTATCTTAAAGTATCAGACATGATACATGTCGGATACGGATACGTGACTCAAATTGAAGTATCGATGTATTATAAGTTCCATACTAACAAAAATAATCTAATTTTTACTGATTTACGTAAATATAAACCTAATTAAGACTAATAAAAATATGAACAACAAATTAAAATTTTGATAAAAAAGGAAGACCAACAAAATATTTAACCTAAACAAAATAAAGCACAGTACATACACCGGTACGAAACACCGGGCCCAACTGATAATCCTTTTAACTTACCCCACGCGGTTTAAAAAACAAAATCAACTTACACAGTAATAAATAACTAATATTTTAAAATAATAAATAATAAGAAAAAAAAACTTCTAAATCCATTTTCATTCACTCAAGCTTCATCTCCGTCATCGTGATCATCTTCTTCTTCCATTCCGAAACAAAACGGTACCGTATCGATCGTGTTCGGTTGGGTTCGGTTAATATCGCGCTCCAAATTCTCCGTAGCACGCTGCTCACCGAACGAAACCAAATTTCCAAGAATTGGCTTCTCTTTCACTGGCCCCTCGCCGCCACGGTGGCTCTTCCGCATTCCGCCTCCACCGCCGCCGCCGCTGGGAAACTCTAAGAGGTGATGGATGGTTCCGTATTCAAACGAGACGGTCACTTTAACCGAACTTACTCCTACCAATCTTGCTCCTCTCAAAGAGATGTCCGTTATAGGTTCGCTTTCTATCTCGTCGTCATCGCACTTTCCTTAAATTCGTTAATTCTCTTTTTAGGTTAAATTCTCTTTTTGGTGAATCGCAATCGAATTGTTTGGGAAACAGTTCTGCGCCGTCGATCGTGATATGGATTTTATTTGTTATTATATTATTTTAATTTGTAAAATTTCATTGTTAATTTTCAGCCCATATAGTGTGATCATTAAAGTAGCTTAATTTTAAGGGACATTTTCATTCTATTAATTTCAAGAGGAGAATTCAGATTGGTGATAGAGGATTAAATTGGGTACTCTCAGTCACTTTCACGAGTAGGATTTACTTGATCATTGTAGAGAGATTGAGAGTTACTGAGTCTTTTTCCTCTCCTCAAGATAAAAGATATTTCTATTTTTTTCTTATTAAGCAAAGTTTTAAAAACGGTTTGTGATTGCAAAGTTTTGAGGTTTCTGGGAACGCGATTTTGGCTACATTTGTGCAATTGTCTATTATCTTTTATAATATTAAGGATTGTGACCGTTCTGAAACTATAATCTAAAATCTGAATTGTTAGATTTTCTGCATCTACTGAGAAAGTGAGCTTGAATAGTAGTGTTCATGACGTATTACTCTTGAAAGTGGTTGGAATTAGAGTTGTTTGCTTCTGTCTCTATTATCAAGTTTTTATATGTTGTGGACTGTTTGATAATTGGATATGTTAAGCGTTTAAGATCGTTTTTAATTGAAACGGATGATATGCTTTACATGGGAAAGAAATGGGTTGCTTGCTCTCGATCTCATGAAATCTTGAGTAGTTGTGTAAGTAATAAATTAACATTGAGCACTTTGAAATACAAAAGAAAAAAAAAAGTATATTTTGTATGCCTTTGTTATATTTTGTTATACTATAGGATTAAATATGTTTTTTTCCCTTAACTTTTGGTAAAAATTAAAATTAGTCATCGAAATCTTGGTCCAATTTAATCTTTCAATTTTAGAAATGTGTGAATTTAGTCCTTTTAACCAAAATTTGTTAACTTTATTTAATGTTTCAAACACGTTTCACGATAGTATTTGAGATGTTTAGCATTTGAGATGTTTACACTTTTTGATATATTTTTGCTTCGATGTTAGCTAAAAAACTATTTTGAAACGTAAATTTAACAAAATTTGTTTAAAATAACTAAATCATGCATTTTTAAAGTTGGAGGACTAAATTGAATCAAAGTTTCGAATATGACTAATTTTAATTTTCATTAAAAGTTAAGGGATAAAAACATATTTAATCCTATATTATATGAATGCTACTAACATGTGTTAGGTACGTAGCATATGCTTGATTCCACTTTAAACTAGTTCTTTTATATGGAAAAAATCCTTGTTTCCGAGCAGACAAAAATAATGAAGTTTGAATGATAAAAAATGATTGTAATGTGATTATTTTGTGGATGCAAATACGTATATTTTGAACATGATTAGTTGTGCTGACAATCTTGTATTCTTCGAAATGTATTCTTAACCTGATCATTCTAATTGTTGAAGTGACATTAAAGACCAAGCTTAATATTGGGGACGATTTATCTGCGATGAATCTGGGTTGTATATTTTTGTTGTTAAAATTACAATATCTTTTCTTTATATATTTGGCAGCTGTGGTACTTGTGGTTATGAATTGAATCTATCCTCCTCTAACCGAAACACCTCATCCATCGGATCAAAATATGGGAAGTCCATAAAGCGAGGTATTATATCATTCTTCAATATTGATCTTAGCAGATTTACCCAGGTTGATGAAATTCAGTGTGTGCCGCATTTTGATAAGCACTCATGGGGTTTGTTTCGCCGAAGAACCAAGCTTCTTTGTCGCAAGTGTGGCAACCATATTGGAAACGCATGCAATGGCTACACTACATCCTTTCCTCTTGTGTCAGACGAAGCAGAGTCATCTCCTAGCTCCAAAGTGCCCAGTCATACAAAATATGACATTCGCATTCGAGCCTTGCAGCCCTCATCTTCTGAAGGATCTGGAACCCCTGTGTTTGCTTGAAATACCTGGTACAAAATAACAGTACTTTCTACACATTCTAATCCGGTGACAGGGAGGTTAGAATTTCGTTAATTTATACATGCAGATGGTTTGGCAAAGTGTTTGTGCTTTCCCTGATGAAAATGGGACTAATAGCCTTATGAAAGAGAGTTGTAAGAATAAATTAAATTTAATTATTACGTGTGAGATTTTATGAAAGTTCAATACATTGTCAAAACTTACAAGGTAAAAAATTATATTAATGGGAGAAAAACAGAAAGCACGGGTAAAAGTAAATAAAAAGTCTAATTTTACATGAATTGTTTGGTTAAGGGATGCTTCTTAACATCAGATTTGCCTTTTGTGATATTGATTTACTTGACAATAAATAATAGTTAGTTATGAATGTTGATAGCACATGCAAGCTTTTAGATTGGGCAATGCGAATAGATGTTAAGGGTCAATATACATTGCTTGGGACAAGAGTTACAGATAAACTAGTAGAGTCTTAAAATGTTAGTCTAGCATGGATAAGGACAATCTTATGCGCATGTTTTGTTCCAAGGTTTATCTTTAGCTTTTGCCTGTTGTTTTTGTTCTTTAGGGAAAAAGAGGTGGCAAGTAGGGTTGTTTTGAAATCTCATACCCCAATATGTTAAGCAATGTGTAATTTTCACTTGACCGAACCCTTCTATTTGTACCTTCTAATACAATTTTAATTAAGAATTGAAATAATCTGACGTTGATATTTAAGAATCATTAATGTCACTATGGTCAGTCCTTTTTAGTGATTATAAAGTTTTGTGCTTGATAACGTTTATCATTATCATTTGTGATTCTTAAGCAGCAATGCCGAGGCTTTGATATTGTGAGATTAACAAGGTCCTGGGTTTTTCCCTTTTTCAACTTCATTTGTAAATTAGTCTCTGTTATTTTTTGTTCCTGATAATATGGACTCTTAATCAAATAATCTTAAGTATGATATTACGTATATCTTTTAAAATATCATGAATAAAAAAATAGTAAACTAAAAGCCTAAAACATGATACCACTTGTACTTGGTTGTCTTTCTCCTAATTATCCCTCATACTCCACCTTGAGCACTGCCTAGAATTAACCAAACCTTTGCTAAATTAAATAGCAAGCTTATTGTCTTGTGTTCATGAATGGTTTAAGAAAATGATGGTCCCATTACTTTTCTCATAAAGAGTTTAGGTATACTGATGGAATTTGTTCCTGTTGGCAAGTTTACTTGGCAAAAATGAACGTTTACTTGGATAAGTTAAAGTTACCATGTGATCAACATTATATCAAACTTTGTTTGCGTGTATAAAAAAAAGTAGGAGAGAAATGAAAAATTCGACAAGTAAACTTTTTAAGGTTTGCTACTTTGAGAAAAAACAACATAGAAATAGAAATTAGTTTAGTAGAAAGAATACGGAGACATTTTATCTTTATATAATAATAAATAATGTATACTTATGTATGTCATGGTTAGCCCTATACATATGGGATGTTTGTGATCAACAGCGGAAATGGGAAAATGATAGTTGGAGCCAAAATTCAATATATAAAAAAAGGTTAAACTTGTTATAAAATGAAGCTAATAAAAGAGAGAAAAAGGAGAGGGAAGAATAGAGAATGAGAGAATAGGGAATAACTTTTGTGTGTCTTATTTCTGATAGAAATAGTCATATTTATAAATATAACATGTAATCCATAAAGGAAACAAATCGAGTAGTTAATATAAATATTTATATAAAGAGTAATGAATCATATGAGTATCAATCATATGAATATATGTATCAAATCAATGGACAATCATTAACTCATAACACTCCCCCTTAAGTGTTCATTGATAAGAGAATGTGTCTCGTTAAAACCTTATTAGAAAAAATCCTTTGGGATAAAAAAAACCTAGTGAAGGAAAAAAAGCACAACATTTTGTATCCTTTAATACAATATTGTTCATCACATATTCTATTTCTCCCCCTCATGTAAACTTACATCATTAAGGTGACAGAGTCCGAACTTGTGAATCATTTGCTCAAAAGTTCTTATTGGCAAAGACTTTATAAATAGACCTGCCAGATTTTCACATGAATGAATTTTTGGACATTTATATCATCCTTTCAATTGAACAATACACTATTGTCTTCATGTATGGTTGTTGATTCCATCTTTGTCGGGATAGCCACAAATTTCTTGTACATGTTGAATTATAGACCTTAACCAAACAATATTAGTCGATGTTGCTATTATGGTTTGTTTCATATACCATCATGAAATCATTGTGCTAACACATGTGAACAAACATCTTGTTTGTGATCAACCATTGTGACATTGTGAGAATATGTAAAATAGCATGTATATACATAACCCATTAGGTCTGATTCTAAATCATTTAGATGAAATAATCTCATATTTGTAGTACCTTTAAGGTAACGAAGTATATGTTTTACTCCAAACCATTTTCTTCTATAGTTGAAGAACTATATTTTGCTTAATAGATCTACAACAAATGCAATATCAAGTCGAGTATAATTAGTAAGATACATTAGTGTCTCTATGACACTAAGATATGGTGCTTCTAGACCAAGAAAATCTTCATCATTTTCTTGAGCTCTAAGAAGAGCATTTATCAACATCTAACGACCTCACAACTATTAGAGTGCATAATGAATGTGAATTGTCCATTTAGAACATTTTTACGCACCTTAATTATATAAGTCTCTTATGTATAAAAAAACACCTTTGTTTAAATACTTAATTTGTAATCTCACACAAAAATTTTGTCTTTTCAAGATCCTTCATCTCAAACTCTTTCTTTAAGCAATCAATTGTCATTGTGACTCATTAGGAGTTCCAACGATGTTTATGTCATTTACATAAACTATAATTATGGCAAATTCATTTTTCGATCTTTTTATATAAATACAAGAACAAATAAGATTATTTTTATATCCTTTTAATAAGTACTCAATAAGACGGTTATGTCACACACGTCCTGATTGTTTTAATTAATAAAAGGGTTTGTTCATTTTTATTGAATAACCATCTTTACATTTGCCTTGTTGGAAAAATAAAATTCTTCAAGGATTTTCATATAAATATGATTTTCAGGAGAATCGTACAAATAGGTTGTAACATCATCCATTAGATGAAAATGCAAATCTTGTTATGCAACTAGGATAATCAAATATTGCAATATTGTTGGATCCAATACTAGAGAATATGTATTTTCACAAATCAATATTAGGTTTTGTGAAAAACTTTGAGCAACTAACTATGCTTTGTATCTAACAATTTCATCATTCTTAATTGGATTTTTGCGCAAAAATTCATATGTACCCAACGGGTTTCACACCTTCAAGTGTGTGAACTATAGGTCCAAAAACCTTTCGTTTAGCAAACAAATCTAATTATGCTTCTTAGTATATTTTCATTTTGGTCAATCATTTCTTTGTCGACAATCTTCAATAATCATTGGTTATTGACCCTCTTTGTCATTCATAGGATTCATCGCTATATTATATGTAAAATTTTCATCAATGTAGACTTCATTTTGGTTCCATATTGTATGATTCATGACATAATTTATTGAGATCTGATCATTTCAATAATTTCAAGTACTTGAGGTTCTTCTACAACCGAATCATTAATTATGTCAAATGAATCTTTTGAGATTTTCACCTTTTCGACTAGGTCTTCTTGCATTTTAATTGCCTTCCTCATTCAAGAGTTTTTATCTTTGGAACCAATAATCCTACCACGCTTCAAACATGTTTTTGGAACAAACAAGTCTACCACGTTTAAGGTGTGTTATGAATTAATATCAAATATACTCGGAACATTAGCATTTGGTATATATGATTTGATTACTCTTTCTATCATTAAGAACATTTGGTAATTATTGATTGACTAGTTTTGTAAATGAATTATCTTTTGAATTTCTTGTTCACATTCTTTTGTACGAGGATCAAGATAAGATAATGATAATTCATTTTAACCAATATTCTTTTCCAATTATTTTCTTTCTCCCCCTAATGTTGGGAAAACTTATTTATCAAAGTGACAGTTGAAAAGTCAAACTGTAAATAAGTTTTCTGTTGGTAGTTCAAAATATTTTATTATTGAGGGAGAATCATATCCAACATATATTTTCAATCGTCTATGAGGACCTATCATAATCCCTTTTGGTGGAAAAATTAAAACATATACACCACACTAAAAAATTCTTACATGAGAATATTAGGCCACTAACCAAAAACCAACTGCATAATAGAGTATTTGTGATAACTTATTGGTTTGATAGGAATCAATAATGCAACATGCAAAATTGCATATCTTCAAGTAGCTATTGGAATATTAGCTCTCATAAGTAATAGTCTTGCAACCAATTTTAGACGTTTTAATAATGATTTCACAAGTCTATTTTGAGTATGAACATATGCTACTGGATACTCAACTTCAATTCCAATTGATATACAATACTCATGAAAAACATGAGATTTAATTTCACCAGTATTATCAAAAACAAATTTTCTTAATCAATAATCTGGAAGTGAGTTCTTAATTGTACTAATAACTTTGCAAATACTTGATTGCGAGATCTAGTTGATGCATCAATCAAAACCATGACATATATAAATGGTCCACATGGTGGGTGTATTGGATCACAAATATCACACTATATTCGTTCTAAAAATTAGATTGACTCATTTCTGATTTTTCTGGTGATGGTCTTATTATCAACTTTTGTGAATGTATAGTATATGAGAACTTATTGGTTTGAAAAAGTTTCTTGACTCTTAAGTGGGTGTCCACATGAGTTTTTCAACCTCTTTTTTGCATCATAATAGATCTATGATGACCCAACTGATCATACCAAACAATGAATTCATTTTGATTCGTAAACTTCTAGGGTTTATCATGACATGCATTTTAATTGTACTAATATACGTGTAGTACAAACCATAAGAGAATGTTCATAATTTCTCTAATACACATTTTGTTTTCAACTCAATCGTATAGATATAAAGATATTTCATATCTTTTTCATTGTTTGTCTCAATATGATATCCATTTAGACAAATATCCTTGAAACTTAATAAGTTTTTATTCAACTTCTTGGTAGAAGTATAATAGCTTTTCCAGAGCCTTCAAATATATTTGGAGTACTACAAATAATACTAATCTTGATGTTTCACATTATCAAACAAGAGAAAAGTTTATTATTCTTGAGAATTGTATAAGTTGTTGCATTATCAATAAGACACATATCCTCATCATTGGTACTATTGCCAACATTTGTTTTTCATATAAACGTAAATATCAATATAATTTTTTTAACACTCTCATAACTAATGAGGTGATCAATGCTTCCATTTGGTTTAGCAAAGAAAATTAATAATATCCAAATGAGTAACATCAATATGGTCATAATCAGAATCACCATCTTCATAAGCAAAGTGTGTTTATATGTTCTTCTCATTATTTGTAAGACATTTTGGTGTACAACAATTACAACTCAAATGACCTTTACCACTATATCTTGATTATACTAAACTATAGTTAACTAAACTATATCAAACTAAAAATAACTGAACTATTAATAATAAAACTGAAATGTACTATTGACTAGTTAAAGTTTTGAAAAATTGTACTTGAAATAGTTAACTATTTGCACTAATAGTTAACTATTGTACTATTCATGATTAAGTTTGTTTTCCCTTAGTTAGTAATAGAGGTTGCCACAACATTGATTTCATTAGTTTGGTAGACAAGAATTTTAAATAAATTTTTCGTTTTCTTAGTTTAATATAATTAAATTTTAATTTTAATATTTCAAAAAAATGATACATTTCTTTAAGAAATTGGTATTTGGAAATAATAATATTCTTTTACATGATTTTGCTTAATACATGGTTTAGCATATATTTAATTTACTAATAAAAATAGTTGATGTTGTGAATAATTAATTAAGTTGCAAAGAATGACATATAAAGTAATTATAGAAAAATATAAATATGAGTATATTCTAACTAAAAATAAATGAATGTAGTAACAATAAATAAGTAATATAGTATTATATTTTTAAAAGACGGCTTATAAAAGAATTATATAGGTTAATGAGAATTTAAATTTATTTACAAAATAAATATAATAAAATTAAGAATATACTTATAAATATTTAAATATGTTATATTTAGAAACAAAATTGCGAAAATATATTATATTTTTAAGAAAACAAAATGTAAAATTTAAATTTAAGTCATATTTTTATATTTAGTTTCCAATTTAACTTTAGTTACATAAAATAAAATTATATAAGTTAACATATTTTACTAATTTTTAGTTAATAATTAATTTTAGTTACATAAACATATGTATTAAGATATAAACCTTTGTATTAACACGTATTAGTAAATTTCGGTTCAAAATCAATACAATTTGGTTTAAAAATATTATAATTCAGTTCAAAAATAGTACATTTGGTTCAAAATTAGTGCAATTCGATTAAAAAATAATACACTTTGGTTCAAAATAAAAACAATTTGGTTCAAAAATGATTCAAAAATATTGTAGTTAAGTTAAAAAATAATGCAGTTTAGTTCAAGAATAATGCAGTTCGTAAAACGGATCTATTTATAACAGTTCAGTTCATCTTATAGTGCACTGCAGTTTAGTGCAGTTCAATTCAATTTGTCAGAAAAAAAAAATAGTTCAGTTCAGTTTGTTTGAACTATTTTTTAGTTCAGTGCAGTTCAAATGAACTATTTTTTAGTACAATGTAGTTTTTAATGGTTCAGTGTAGTTCAGTACATTTTGCCCAACCCTATTTACCACCGTAATGATAATATATACTTTCATCTTATTTGTCAATATTTTAACATTTTTTTTTCCCCTTTTTCACATTATTGTGCCACTTCTTGTGACAAAATGTGTCATTGAAAATTTCCTTTATAACCATATCCATAATCAATATCACGATCATGAAAATATAAATCAAATATTACTGGATTCACTTTTGAGAATGGAGTAGAACCAATTAAACAAGTTTCATGATTTTCTATAAAAAAAACTCATTGCTTTGTTCAACCATACAAAGGCATGAAATAAATTCATAATATTTATTGTTGCATTCACTTATGAGAATGGAGTAGAACCGGTTAGGCATGTCTTGTGATTTTTCATCAAAAGCTTCATTGCTTTGTTCAACCATACAAAGGCATGAAATAAATTCATAATATTTGTGAAATCTTCTTTTTCACAATATTCTTCTTGCATGAGCAAATTAGTTGCTTAGATACTTTATTTCTTTCTTTAATGGTATCATCAAGACCCATTGCATCTAAATGTATTTCAACATTTAATATCCAATATAAGTAATTTTTCCTTGTAATATCAAGGGTCACAAATTCAAATTTTGCAACGTTTGTCGTGTTTAGAACTAACACATAAAATAATAATAATAATAAGAAGAATAATAATAATAATAATAATAATAATAATAATAATTACCGTCATAATAAAAAAAATAATAAGACGGAGATGAAAATTGATAAAGTCAAACAATTCTTATCACAAGAAGAAAAATATAAGGCAAAATTGTAAATGGAGAAAGGATTAGAAAGAGCCTAGGTTGAGACATGCAAAGCACTATCGTTAGAGAGAAAACACATCCACTAGTCCTCAGTTGGTTGGAGCATGGTGTTGATAACGTGTTATAAAATGAAGCTAATAAGAGAGAAGAAGGAGCGAGAAGAATAGAGAATAAGAGAATAGGGAGTAACTTTTTTATGTCTTATTACTATTAGGAAGAGTCTTATTTATAGATACAATATGTAATCCATAAAAGGAAACAAATCGAGTAGTTAATACAAATATTTATATAAAGAGTAATGAATCATATGAGTATCAATCATATCAATCATATAAGTATATGTATCAAATCAATGGACAATCATTAATTTATAACAAAAATATATCTTTGGTCCATATTTTCGTTCAATTTTTTCAATTTAACCTTAAATATTGTTCTTTTTTTTCGATCAAGTCCTAATTTTTTTCAATTTTATTCAATTAGGTTTTTTGGCCAACGCCACTTAAATAATTAAAAGTAATGAACAATCACAGTCACCTGTCACTTCACGATTTTTTTTTTATTTAATTATTTATTAATTTATTTTTAAAATTTCCATGTGTCAATCTAGCAGTGTGCTAGGTGTTAGAGTCAATGCTTTATATTCAATTTGGTCATTTGTTCTTTTTGTTCAATTTAGTCTTAATTTGTTTTTAAATAGAGCAATTTTGTTCTTTTCCAAATTGAGAACAAATTTAATTTTTATTAAAACTCACATTTTTATTAAATGTTTTGGATTATGATTACAATTAGTTTAAAATTAGAATGAAAAATTTTAAGGATGAGAATTAATTTTAAAATTTTAAATCAATGGTGGTAGGTTTCATCCTTATTATTCTCGTTGTAAACCCCAATTTTCAGCTTATAAAGGGTTGGGCCTGGCCTTTTCGTAGGTCCAAGGTCAGCCCACTAGGGAACCCTAATACACCTTCCAGCTCACTCATTCTTCACTTGTCTCATTTTTTCCAGAAACTTTCTTTCTTCCCTCCCACACAGTGCTAAAGTAGGAGCTCTGCTAAGGAACAACTGGTTTTCCCTCAACGAGAATCCTTACACCTCTTAAGCTTGAGTTCGTGTTGGTCCTAATCACAAACCTTTTTATTCTTGTATGCTATGTTTCCAGCTTCTTAAGAGTTGCTCCTGGTCTTGGGATTCTTCCTACTATGTGCTTTCGTTCCTCTAAGCTCGACTTTACTCAAGGTAAGGGAAGCTAGGTCTTTTTCGTGGTCTTGAAGTATATGGTCTGTTTCAGCCCTGTTTTATGCTTGAAATGAATTAAAAGTGCTTGTGCTTGTATATGAATGAACTGTATGGATGAGCTTGGTTGTTTTTGGTGCTGCATACGTGGAACAATGGTGAGAGCTGATATTCTCGCCCAAGCGAGCTCGTCTCGCCTAGGCAAGAATAGCAGAAGCTCACCCTGGTTCTGCTTGAGCTTCTCGCTCAGGCGACCAACTCTGGTTTTGAGCGACGCATCGTCTCGCTCAAGCGAGAACGGTTCGCCTAAGCGAGCCTTCGAGGAAACCAGTGGTGCCTCTGTTTGAGTCCTCGTTTAAGTGAGGGATTTTTATTTTGGGTGAAGAGCGATCTCGCTTAAGCGAGAAGGGCACACTCAGGCGAGAACTCGTAGAATGGCCACTGTACCACTGTTTCAAGTCTTGCTCAGGTGAAGATGCCTAGCTTAGGTGAGACAGTTGTTGTCGTCTAAGCGAAGGCGTTTAGCTTAAGCAAGAACACTGCAGATTTGCATTTTATTTTCCCTATTTCTGTTATGGCTAGATATTCCTATGAATATGTATTAGTTATTTGAATGGTATGAACTGAAAGTAGCATGCTTGGATTAATTTATGGCATGGAATTGTTGGATGGTGATATTGTGGCATGAGAATTGGATGTAGGAGATAAAAGTGGTGGTTATGGTTTGAGAAACATGAAATTGGTGTGAGATAGGCGTAATTCCATGAGTCTCGTGGGAAGATCTCATGGTGGTGTGTAGTGTATATAATTAAGATAAGGATTCAAGTAAGGATCGCATCCCGAAACTCTAAAGGATTAGTGAGTCTCATGTAGAGCAAACTGATCTAAGTGGTGAGAGTAGCGGAAGGCCCTAGTCTTTGGCGGGATAATGGCCTTAGATGCATAAAGGCTAACCTTGTGTGTGGTAGGGTGAAACCTATTGGCAATGGCTCTACAGAGCAGTAGGGGCCACCATAAGTACAAGCGTCCAGTGAATATGATTTTATTATATTTATCCGGATAATTGAGTCATAGTGTCCTGCTTGTTTACTATAACATGAATTTGTGCCTACTTTGTTGCATGCTTGAGAACTGTTTTGAGTATCTGTTTGCCATAATATGTTAAAATTTATTTTTTCACTAGCTTACCCTTTCATTTTGTGTCTGTTCTTTGTTATGTTTTCTCTTTTGCGATGATCACCTTATGGTGGGAGCAGATGGGGGAAATTCTGATGGTAGATCTGGTGGTGGTGACACAGTTGCTTAGTCAGGATTCAGTTAGTTGTGGCTCTTATGAGTAGTGTTAAGACCTGGGTGCCTTTGTAATTCCTTGTTCTATGAGCAATTATTTTGCCAAACTGTTAAACTCTTAGTCTATGTTTTGTTCATGGCAATTTATAGTATGCCTTGTTATCTTTTGAGTACTTGTCTATGGATGACTGTAACAGTAGATCCTGATATGTATATTGTTCATCTGATTGCTCCTTTATTACTATAATTATGCGATGTTGTTATTTAGTAGATTTAATCTATTTAAATGGGATGTCACACTTGTTCTAATGTTAAATTAATTGTAACCTTAAACAAAATATATTTAATATAAATGGTAATTTTAAGAAAAACTTCATTATAAATTTTACATAAAAATTAAATTAGGTCTCAATTTCGAAAGAGACAAAATTGTTTAATTTTAAACAAAATTAGGACTAAATTAAACAAAAATAACGAATATAGGGAACAAATTGAATATAAAACATTGACTCAAATATGTGGCACTCGGTTAGGTTGACACGTGGACATTTTTTCAAAAATTAAAAATATTAAAAAAATATAAAAAGTCAAGAAAGCCACGAAGTGACATGTGACAATCACTGTTCATCCCATTAATTATTTAAACGTCGTTAGCAAAAAATGACTAAATTGAATAAAATTGACGAAAATTGAAACTTGATTTAACAAAAAAAAATATCTTAGGATAAGATTTACAAAATTGAACAAAAATAGAGACCAAATGTATATTTAAATCTAAAAAAAAAAAATCCAAATTTGTAAACATAGACACAGAAAGTATTCAACATTTTTTAAGGATCTAAAATTGTAAACCGTAATCCCCAACTTTCCATGTCAGTTAAAATTTTAATGATTTCACGATAAAATATACACGTGTTAATTATTTATCTTTAAAAAAGAATATTGTTATTATATTTTAAAACTAAAAAGGATTAAATTAATTGAAGAATAATTGCTTCTGTTTCAACAAATTCTACCACTCTTAAAAGATTGTAATATGTTTTTGGTCTCTCAATTTTAATAGTGTGTTTGAATAGAGTATTTTAATAAAGCAATTCATTTTTTTTTGAAGAATTTATATTTTTTTGTAATGAAATACTTTGTTTGGATAGAAAAATTAAAAAGCATTAGAAATACAAGCATTTTTTTTGAAGTATTTCAATTAGTTAAATTAGTAGAAATTCAATTACCCTCAAAACAAGTGAAATTTGAAATTCTTCTCACTCAACCTTACACTCTAGACTCTTTGGTAGAGTTGTCAATTTGACCCAGTCCATAGGCAAGCTTAACAAGCTAGGCCGGGTGGGTCCAAAGACCCAAACAAACTAGGCAGGCCTGATGACCCAAACAGGCCGAGTGAGTCCTACGACCCACATGGGCCATACGACCCAGACGGATCGGGTTGGCCCGACGATAAAAACGGGTTAGGCAAGCCTAGCGACACAAATGACCTAGACGGATTGGGCTGGTCCGACAACATAAATTGGTCGGGTGGGCACGACGACTAACACAGGCCAGGCGGGCCCGACGACCTACATGTGTCGGGCGGGTCTAATGACCCAAACATACTAGGTTGGCCCAACGACACAAACAAGCCAGGCAGGCTTAATGAAAACACGGGTTGGGCGGGCTCGACGACCTAGAGGTGTCGAACGGACTCGAAGACCCAAACGTGTCAGGCAAGCCCAATGACCCCGTACGGGCACGATCGACCGAGCAACCCAAATGGGCCGGACCGACGAATTAGACAGGCCCAATCGGTCCGACGACCTAAACGGGTTTGACCAACCTGACGACCTAGACGAGTCTGACCAATCCAATGACCTAGGTGGTACCGATCGGCCCAAAAACCTAGCCGGGTTAGGCTAGCCCAACGATACAAATTGGTCGAGCAGACCTGATGAAATAAACAGGCCCAATGACCCAGATTGACCGAGCAGACACGACGACCTAGTGAGGCCAAGCAGGTCTGTCTAGGTCGTCGAGTCAGACCAATCTGACTGCATTTTCGGGTTGGTCCAACCCATTTAGTTGGTCCAACCCATCTAGGTCGACAAGCCTGTTTCCAAATTTATCATCAACTCAAAACATAATTAAGCTTAAAATAAATATTATTAAAATGAAATTTTGTCTCACAAGAAATTCAATTGTTTGACCCATACAAGAAATTAAAATATAAGGTATTTTAATTTCTTTATCCAAACAAGTTATTTAGAAATTTAAAGGAATTTAAGTACAAACAATTCAAATACAATGCATTTCAATTTCTCATCATTGTTGAAATGCTTGATCCAAACACAAGGTAAGTGAAAATTGGAATTAGTCGTTTTTCAAAATTTTGGTTCAATTTAGTCCTCTAACTTTAGAACTACATGGATTTAGTCATTTTAGCCAAATGCAAAGTTGATGTGGTTTTTAAAATGTTTATTTTTCCTAAAAATGAAATAAGAAAATAATAGACACATTTTTTCTTTTGGGTCCCGACAATGATTGACCTTGCTACTACGTATTTTCATTCAAAATGAGAAATCAAGGTTAAATAGTTCTTTCACGACTTTTTGTTTGAAAGTTTTAATTTTCTAAAATCATTTTTATATTTTTTGTATATTTTTAAATTATTTGAAAATGAACTTCACACGACGCGAGTGGTCAAATAGACACTAAAAAGTGAAAGGGAAAACAATTTTGGTATTTTTTTATTTACTTCAAAATGGGTATCACACAACACGAGCGACCAATCAAACACCAAAAGGTGAAAAATAAAACTATTTTTGGTATTTTGGAAGAAAGGAAAGGAACCAAGTACTAAGATGATGTGGACAATCATACGAGTACTCAAGCCTTTAAAGGTGTATTTAATTATTTGAAAAAATAAATATATTAAGTATTAGTACTCATACATTTGGAAGTGAAAAATTATTTTCATTTTTAATTTTTGTATTTTTTACATTTTATTATTTAAAATAGAAAAGTGAGTGTTTGAGAAAGTGGGATGTTAAAAAAAAGTGATGGGTATAAAAGTTTAAAACATGTACTCCAAAGCTAATTAAGGCCGACCAAACTTTAAAATAGCCCAAACACGAAAATGAAACCAACACTAATGCAAAATATAGCAGAAGGTGTGTAGTGAATGTGGGGTGCAATAGGCAGACACATGGTCCATTCCAAACAATACGCAAGGGTACATGGTTAACAAATTGAAGGGTGCGCGAAGTAAGAATAAACAAGCAAGAAACATAAAATATGAAGGTGTACGAGTTAAAAACTAAGGTTTCACGAAGAAATGGTGGGTTCAGGCACGAAGCCCTTTCTTCTTTCATTTTCAAAAAACCTTAAAGACTCCATGCATCTTCGTTCCCCTTGCAAGTATCTTCAACGGCAAGCACAACAACCCCTAACCCTGGGTCACGTGCCTGCATTGTGCCTAACCTGAGTCATTGGTGGCAACACTGGACACCGTTGTAAGCCTTGCCAACGACGATGCCCCCTTTCACGTGAAGCACTCCTGCACCAGCGTCCATAACTTCCTCTCCTCCATGTGAAGTTTTGATCGTGGTCTGGCAACCACACCGTCGCCATCGCTTTCCCTCACTAGCATTGCCTACACTAGACGACGTTGCTCCTTTTTCTCCTTCTTTCTGCGTGAGGCACTCTTAGGAGCAACATCATGACTGGTCTCATCTTCTCCCACCAGCCGAAGCAACCACAACGACGTAGTCGTCATCTTTTCAAATCTTTGACTTGACGATGACGATATTAACGATGATTGTTTCCTCCTTCCTATTTCTTGGTTCTGTTTTAGATATTGGTTGTTATGCTTTTATCTGTATTGTGTTTACGGTTGTTGAGTATGGAGAAATGTAGTGGTGTTGATGGTTCCGAAAATGGAAGTGTTTAAAAGCGTATTTAATTATTTGGAAAAAATATAATAAGCACTAAGGGTCTGTACGTATCACACGATTCGCAGACGCCGATGGATTTTATACGAAAATCTGCGGGATTTCTCTTTGTTCGTTTTAGAAGATTTAGAATAAAATGGATATATGTATTATGGAACGATCATCTCTCCTGGAGAGAAGATTTGGAGGATGGTGGTTTAAATTTAACTTTTACATATAATAATTATTATTATATATTAAATAAATAATAATATATGAATAATTATATTATTTAAATAATAATATATAATAATAATATTATTTAATTAATAATATATAATTATTATTATAATAAATAATGATAATAATAAATAACAATAAATAAATATAATAGTATATTAATTTTATCTATCATATCAATTTATTTATTTTTAATTTTTATAAATTTCACTCTCAAATCCATTCTCTTTACTTCCAAATCTATTAAAAGAAACAATTAAAATTCATTCACTCAAATCTACATAAATTCACTCAAATTCATTCACTTAGTCTCTTTCAAGTGAATACATCCTAAGACAATGCAGACGATCATACAAGTACTCGTACAGTAAAAAAAATCATTTTTTATTTGTATATTTTTTTATATTTTATAATTTAAAATATAAAGGTTAGTGTGTGAGAAAGTAGGATGTTAGAAAAACAAGTGATGGGCTTAAAAAGTTAAAAAACATGTACTTCAAAGCAAAATAAAGGTAATAAAATTTAAAATAGCCCAAGAAAAACCCAACATCGGTGCGAAATAGTAAAAGGTGTGCTGGAATGAGCAAATATTGTGAAGTGTGTAGTGAACTAGAATTTTGGCCCGTACAACGCACAAGATATATTTTAGAAGAATGAATTTTATTTTTTAGTAAATAAAAAAATTAAAAATAGATATTAACAAGAATTGATAAATATGATTTAAAATAGGAGATATCAAGATTATCATGTTTATAAATAGATGTAGCAGTTATAAACATCTAGAATTATAACAATATTAATTGTTACAATTATTATTTTGTCCAATATAAAATTTTAACATTTTGAATATTTATATATGTACATGTTATGAATATCTATACAAAATTTCGGATTGATTTTATGGGTCAGAAGATCATTATAATTGACAATATAAAATTGATATAACTTTATTAAATTTAAAATTGGATTAAAAAAACAAAAGAATGTAATACAATAATTGACAAATAACCGAAATAGTATAAGATTAATTTGTATGTCTCTTATCAAATATTTTTAAATATTTATTTGTAAACCATATTTGTAGTTGCAGGGGTTAGTTACATTTTCATCTTCATCCATAATTAGTATATTCAATCTAATCTTCTTTTCTATTTCACTCTAGATACTATTACATATAATTTGTCTATGAGTGAATATGGGGCGAGAAAGATAAAATTCAACTTTAGAGAGTTACGTACCTTTCACCTAATTAAATTAAATATTAATATAACTAAAATTCATTTCTCAATAAAAAATTAATATAATTAAAATCCAATTGCAATACATCACAACAATTTTCAATTAAAAATTAATACAATTATAATTTTCCAGCTCTCTAACCCCACCAAAACATTATAATGTTTAGTATTTATAATTATAGTTAGTATTTATTACTTTTCGTATTTATTAATTATAATGTTACTATTTATATTTCTTGTATAAAAAAAATTATATTTGTTATTGTGAAGACGGATAAAAAATTGCTTCTTTTGATTTTTTTCCCTCTTTTATTTTATTTTAAATGTAACGTCCCATTTAATTATTAAACGAAATTAAAAGAAACGTCACGCAAACGATAGTGCAGTAGCGTAGTCTTGGGGTCCTTAACCCAACCCCTACAACCTGGGCACACCACGATGCCAACGGAAGCCAAATACAATTCTAACAAAGAGTGTAGAGTAGAAATGCGTAAAGTGATACATGGGTCATAGCCCTAAAGAAATCATGAATAAGATAAATCCAGCCTAAAAGGTTAAGCAGCGGAATCACCATTTCCTTGCTGACCACGAGAACCTCGCCCATCTGCTCCCATCAATCAAATTGATGATCATCGCAAGAAAGAAGAACCACATACAAGACAACCATAAACAAACAAGGTAAGCTAGAGCCAACAATATTTTCATCATACAGTCAAATATACTTTCACCATCCAATATCCATACAACAACTAAGCATGTTATGACACTTCAATCAATACACTACGACTCGACTCGACTCATCCAGATACGTATAACTTGGTCGGATTCAGCGGATGCCCGCACTTGTGGTGGATATCTCTACTCACCCCCGAGTTGCTCACCCCCGAGCGATGTGTTACAAGTGTTACGATGGATCAATTTTCCCTCATCACAAGGTTAGCCCTTAATGAATTTCGGGCCTCCTGTTACTCTCACCACAGGAGTCAGTCCGCTCTAGGTGAGACTAACTGACCCCTTAGAGTGTCAGGATGCAACCTTACCTTGAATCCTTACCTAGTTATATAGATGGGGCACCACCATGGACACCCACTACCAGGGGCCATGGAATTACGTCCCGACCATTGAAGCGCGACCCTGAAAGTCTCACCTACAGACCCAAGGAATTATGCACTGACACAGACAAAGTACGATCATGCAGTCAAATAATATTCACCATGCAAGGGTACATTCATTATGTCAACCTTTAAAGCTGTTACCTTTCACATTTCCAGGTCCAACCCATTCCAACTCATCATAATCCATTCATGTACATAGGATCCAACTCATCTCATTTTCATGCCACTTTAGTAATACCAATCTCATTTAGTTCACATGCCAAAACTCATACCAAACCTATGACTTAAATTTCATGAATTATGCTACGTATAGATCATGATCCATTATATACATGTCCCACATCATAACATTCATACCCACCCAAAACAGATAATCCAGAAATAAACAAACATCTCAACACCACACTGTCTCGCCTAGCACCTCGCCCAGCACCTCGCTCAGGCTGAGGGGTCTCGCTCAGGCGAGATGTGCTCGCTCAGGCGAGACGTGCTCGCTCAGGCTACGCAAGGACTCGAGAAAGGGAGCAGAAGCACTCGCGAGATCTCGCTTAGGCGAGACCCCTCTCGCCTGGGCGAGACGCTCGTTCGCTCAAAAGCCAAGTTGGTCGCTTGGGCGACCTTTCGCGCAAAATTCCTAGGCGAGCTCCCTGTTCATCTCGCCTAGGCGAGACTGGCTCGCTTGGGCGAGATTAACAGGTCTCGCCACTGTTTTCCTGGAACAATCGCACCCACCATTCCAAAACAACACATCAAGCCATTGCACACATTCAGAACATCAAACCAACCAAGGACTCTCAGCACGAAAGTAAAACAATAGCAAAAACAAAGTACACGAGTGGGTTCTAGCTTCCCTACCTGGAAACAGAGCCAACTGAAGCCTTGACGACACGACACGAGCACTGCAGCCCTCGGAACGCACTAAAGAGCTGAAAAACAGGAGGTACACGGGACAAGGGTGGATTAATACGAAACCCTAATTGTGAAAATACAAAGGAAAGCACTGGAACTCATACGATCTAGAAAAAGGGCACTTACGTGGAGTAGGAACTGGTTCAGAGCTAGTTCGAGAAAGCTTGGGGAGAAACCCTAGCAAAGCGTCCTATGAGAGCGAATGGGTGACGGCTGGTTTTCTGAAAGTGAATGAAAAATGTGGAATTAGGGCAACACGAAGGGTTCTTATTGAGCAGCCCTTAAAATTAAAATTAAGGTGGCAGAAATAATTGGGTCTTACATGAATTCTTTTCATATTTCTATATTTTATTACATTAATTATTTTCCTACACTATATATTAATGTCATTCATGAAGACCGATAAAAAATTGCTTTTTTTTTTAATTTATTTTCTCTCTTTTATTTTATTTTAATTCTTTTCATATTTTCAAACTTATTATTAAACAAAAACAAATATAAATATTTCCCTATCTACATAGTATTCCATAGGGAGATATTTTCTTATTAATTGTCTTTGATGTATTTTTTTTATTATAAATATAAATATTTTCCTTATTATTGTCTTTATACTAAAAAATTCTCTAAATTTAACTTAAATATTAAAACATAAGTAATTTTATAACGAATGAATTTAACAATGTAGATAATAATTTTAAAATAATTAAGTATTAATTGAGTATTAATGCTCATTCATAACAACATTTTAAATACAATAAAGATGTTTAAGAGTACCTCTTAAAATATATTAATTATAGAAATAAATTTTTGACTTACTGTCATAAAAAAATATGTTATAAAACATTCATGAGGAAATAAATTAAAATATAATTTTAATTATTTTTTAACTGAAAAAAATTAACCTAAAATATAATTGAACAAATTATTATAGATGATATACATATTTTGTAACCAAAGTAACCTTTCTTCCTCAAATCACTTATTGCTACAACTGTTTTTATTAGAAATATAATTTTGTTTGATGAATGTTTCTTAAAAGGATGGTAGGTACATTTCCTTTTAATTTAACTTTATTAGAGGCAATTTCTTCGACATCTAATATCATTGAAAAATTTTATTATTCACGTTGAATTTTATGATCTTAATAATACGTGGCTGAACTTGAAACATATATTGATTTTAAAAATAAGATAAAATTTATTAAAACAAATATCATGATAATCTAATTTTTTTATTTTGGTGATATAACTAAATTTATAAACAATTTTATCATACATAAGAAACATTACTTCTATGTCTGAGAGTCCGATACTTACTGATTTTACATTGGGAGATTATGAAATCATCTCATGAAATTTATGTGACTTCTTCAAATCAAATCATGTGGGTGTAAATTTATGTTCTTTAAATTCTCAGATTTTCTTTTCAACTCTTTGACTCTCTTCCAAACTGAGAAAAACCAACACAACATTTTTTAGTGAAGTTATGTTCATAAAAAATTGGGTAGGCAAAATTAAAAGCAAGAAAAATCTACACTTTACAATAATTTACCATTAGACAATTAGATCAACACTAAAACAACACATTTCTTTGTTATTTCTCCTTGTAAAAAAGCAAGTAATAGTAGTTTCGTTAAGCTGATCCACATTGTTGAACTTAATTTCTATAACAATTAACCTAATCCATCTTAAGCAGCACACAAATTAAATTTATACTTTGAAGCATAGAAATGAAAGTAAAAAAGTAAACAACTTCTTTTTCCTGCCCCTGATTTGGATAGATCATCCAGTTTATTAAAAGCAAATCTATTTCAACATAAATCAGAGTCTGATATGCCAACAATTTTCCAAAAGCAGTGTCAAAGTTGTTTAATTTATGTGCAAAGTATGTATAGTATGCCAAATCTGTAGAATAAATTTCATGAAAAACTATTAAGACAAATTATAAATAACTATGTTAGTGTTGATAACAAGAATCAATTCCCAATAAAGAAAATATGTATATTAAATGGATCAAAATTCAGAGCATTACTCAAAGAAAAATTGATTGTCTTAACCATATTCATAGTCATCTTCTTGTGCTCCTTTATGTGTGAATGCAAATCCATACCTTCTACCGTTTCACAATCAACATTACATATCCAACACCACTCCATGCTAAAAGCCTTCCTTCTCCTCAAATTATCAAAAGATGTCCCTGAAAAGAAAAATAACATTAACATAAACAAAACAAAATATTAAAAAAATAAAACAAAATATTAAAAAAATAAACAATATGTTGAATATTGAAACCAATTCTCCCAAAACTTTCATATTATACCTATTACACTTCACTTTCTAACACTTGTTTGATAATAATTGCAAATACAAAAATGAATATAAATAGTTAAAACTTATCTGTTAAAAATCAAATATAGTTAGGAAATCCACAAAAAACTAATGACTTGGCTTTTGCCTTTGGTGAAGGATTCAAAACTAAACTACATGTTCAACTACTCTAATCTTCAACTCTTCTCTCCAACTTCTACCTCATTGGCTTCTCCAATTTCCATGTTTGGCAAGTTGTTATAAAAACATAAATTTGAACAAAGTCTAGAGGTGTGCATATAAATGAGCTGCTGATGAGTGCGTATTTTTGCCCTCATTTAATGTTTAATTATGGGTATTTAATTGAATTTGTGTGTTTAAAGATTGATTTAATTGGGATTTCCTATAATTGGGTTTATTGAGCTTGAGATACAAAAA
>Ga0214544_1003221_pt1 | contig 34026 bp, 37 predicted proteins | sample CNSS3metaG_FD_160074 | JGI IMG/M metagenome (GOLD analysis project Ga0214544, IMG submission 160074) | Root nodule microbial communities from cowpea collected in UCLA plant growth center, Los Angeles, California, USA - CNSS3 | ecosystem: Host-associated > Plants > Roots > Nodule | place: USA...
ATTGATTAATTTGAAATCTTAAACAAGGAATCAATAACAATAATCTTTAGAAAACCAATGATGAATCCTATTTTGGAAGAGCAGTGGAATTGACCTATTTACTATTACTGTTTTTACAATATTTTATCTGCGTATCAATTATTCTTTGCTTATCAAAACACCATATTTTCATGGTTACTAGTTTTACTTATATTTTTATAAGAGTCAAATATTTGAAATCAATTCTGTATTCGTTGTGAGATGACTCAGGGTTATCTTAACCCTAACTAGTTTATTCACTACTAATTTGGCAATACTAAAGTTGCTAAAGTTAAGTAGTGATAATTCGATCGCCTAACGACAGCGATATCAGGGAGTGAATACTTTTAAGCCTTATCTTGCATAGCAAGTGGCGGCACACATCCACTCATCTTCAAGGTTGCCATGGCTTCTAGCCTAGCCTTGTAGTGGCATGCTTCTCACATTTTTACCATTTCTTTCCTTTCCATTTTATGTTTTCTTCTTCCTTTAATTGTTCTTGGTTTTCTATGGTTTATGTGCTTTCCATTTCCTTTATGTTTGAATCAATCTATCATCTTTTTCTCTTGAGCTTTGTGAAAGGAACCTTCACATCTAGATAGCATGTTATCTTAATGTCCAATGGGGATTTCACTTAGTTTTCTTAATCAACTCACACTATATTCAATAATCTTAAAAAGAAACAAGATAATCCTTCATCACTTGGAGTTGGTAGCCATAGTATTTGCCTTGAAGATCTGGAGGCACTTCCTTTATGGTGCACAATTTCGGGTGTTTAGCGACCACAAAAGTCTTAAGTACTTGTTTGATCAGAAGGAGCTAAACATGAGGTAGAGGAGGTGGATGGAATTCTTGAAGGATTATGACCTTGAGCTCCTATATCACCTAGGGAAGGCAAATATAGTGGTTGATGCCTTGAGTAGGAAGACCGTACATGCCACACACCTTATGATCAAGAAGGTGGAACTTCTAGAGATGTTCAGCGATATGAAGTTGCAGGTGGAGTTGGGATCTGAGTCCAATAGATGTAGTACCCTGACTATATCTAGTGACTTCTTGGACTCAATTAGAGAGAGACAGTTGTTGGACACCAGTTTGAATCGAGTTAGAGAATAGCTTGGGTCTGATGAAGCGAAGGATTTTACCTTGGGTAATGATGATATCCTGAGATTTCAGGGCAGGATCTGTTTGCCTGATGACGTAGAGGTAAAGAAATTAATCCTTGAGGAAGGACATAAAAGTCACCTTAGTTTGCACCCCGGCATGACTAAGATGTACCAGGATCTCAAGGAAACTTTCTGGTGGCAGCGGATGAAGAAAGATGTGGCCCAGTTTGTATCAGCCTGTTTGACGTGTCAGAAGGCGAAGGTGGAGCACTAGAGACCCAGAGGGATTCTATAGCCTCTAGAGATACCGGTGTGGAAATGGGATAGCATCTCTATGGATTTTGTGACTCATTTGCCATGAACTTTCAGGGGGCACGACACCATCTGGGTCATAGTGGACCGACTGACCAAGAGTGCTCACTTCTTGGCGATGAACTTGAGAATGCCAATGGCCAAGTTGGCTTAGTTGTACATTAGGGAGATAGTGAGGTTGCATGGGGTACCTTCAAGTATTGTGTCAGACAAAGATTCGTAGTTCACTTCATGATTTTGGCAGACGCTACAGAGCGCTATGGGTAGCAAGCTCACCATGAGTTCGGCTTATCATCCTCAGACCAATGGCCAGTCGGAGAGGACGATTCAGTCGCTGGAGGATTTGTTGAGGACATGCATATTGGACTACCTAGGTACTTGGGATGAGGTACTACCTTTGATAGAGTTCACCTACAACAACAGTTTTCATGCGAGCATTGGCATGGCGCTATATGAGGCTCTTTATGGTAGGAGATGTAGGACTCCTCTTTGTTGGTATCAGGATGGGGAAGCAGTGCTAGTCGGACCAGAACTGTTAGAACAAACTACCGAGAAAGTAAAAATGGTGAGGAATAGGATGCAGGCCTATCAGAGTAGGCAGAAGGCTTACACTGACCGCAGGAAGAGACCTTTACAGTTTGCAACTGGGGATCATGTGTTTTTTAGGATGACCCGAACCACTGGTGTGGGAAGGGCTCTCCGCTCAAAGAATCTTTCTCCTAAATTCCTTGGTCCCTATCAGATCACGAGAAGGATTGGACCAGTGGCTTATGAGATAGCTTTACCCCCTCTGTTGGCAAACCTTCACCCAGTGTTCCACGTCTCACAACTGAGGAAGTATGTGTTTGACCCGGCTCATGTGTTGGAAGCCGAAGATATATAGATCAGAGAAGACCTCATTGTGGAAGTACCACCCATCACTTTAGAGGATAGCAAAGTTGAGGAACGCTGAGGAAAAAAAGTCAGCCTTGTCAAAGTCATCTAAGATCGAAGGATAGGTGACTCGACTTGGGAGTTAGAGGAGGACATGAGAAAATCACACCCATATCTTTTTAACTAGTGAGTTCGAGGTCAAAAATTTTCCTTGTTGGGGAGAATCCATTAAATCCCTTATTCTTTTTCTGCCCTATATTAAAAGGGCTGCCCCACGTGAGTTGGGCCTAGGGCTGGCCCATGGGGATCCAAACACCCTAATCTGACCCAACCTCACTTTTCCATATCATTTTCCAGCAAAACAAATCCCTACTCCTTCTTGAGCAGCATCACTCTCTGCTAGGGTTTGTTTCCACCGTTACGTTGAGCTAAGAGGACTCGTTGCTCCACGTAAGTATCTCTTCCTAGTTCATGTCGGTCCCCCTTTAATCATCTTTCGCATTCCCAGTTAGGATTTCCTGTTAATCCCATCTATTGGTTCTGTTCCACCTTTATTTCAGCCATGTAGTTCGTCCCTAGAGCTGTTGTGCTCGTGGTCGTGTCGTCAAGGTCCTTGCTAAACCTTTTTTTTAGGTACGAGGAAGTTAGGGTTTTGGGTCTTGAACGATTTTTGGCTGAATTAGAGTTTGTTGGGTGTTGTATGAACTATATGATTGCGATGAATATGTGAAATGCCTTGTACTACTATTTGGGTGCGAACATGTGACTGTTGCAGGAAGAACAGTGGCGAGATATGTTGCTCTCGCCCAAGCGAGACTGACTCGTCCAAGCGAGACTTGTAGCAGCAGACTAGGGGTTTCAAAAACTCTCGCTCAGGCGGATAGCTCTGGTTTTGAGCGAGGCATTGTCTCGCTCAGGCGAGAGTCGCTCGCCTAAGCGAGGAGGCGTGGAAGCTTTGGGACGTTGTTGTTGTTTAGCCCAAGCGAGGGACCTCACCTTTGGGCGAGGTGTTGTCTCGCTCAAGCGAGGTAGAGCTCGCCCAAGCTAGCCTACGAAAATCTCCCAGCACCTGGTCGCGATGTCACCTAAGCGAGGGTCTACCGCCTAAGCGAGAGCACCCCTCTCGCTTGAGCGAGGGCTCTTGGCTTGAACGAGATCCGCTACAGGTTGTGTGGTTTTCTGTGATTGGTAATTGGATTGTTGATTTATGATATATTTTGTATGATGCATGAGGCCTGTGAGATGAAATGCATGGTATGATCTGTGGTTATAAATTGGATAGATGTGATTGAGGGAATCTTGGCATGTGAAACTAATGAGTGGGTTAGAAATTAAAGAGGCATGGTATTGGTATGAGATGAGGCACTATACTCATGGATTGGTAATAACCAATGGTATGGATTCAACATGTGATACGAATGAGGATTGATTTTTAGAGGTTGGTATGAAATTATAAGCATGATATGTGTTCTCATATTGTTGGTTTTTGATTGGTTTGTGGTCAGTGCGTAATCCCTTGGAATCTCTAGGTGAGATCTCAAGGTCGTGCTTCAGTGGTCAGGACGTAATTCCATGGCCCCTATTAGTGGGTGTCCATGGTGGTGCCCCATCTATATGGTCTGGTAAGGATTCAAGGTAAGGTTGCATCCTGACACTCTAAGGAGTATTTTAGTCTCACTTAGAGCAGACTGGCTCTTGTGGTGAAAGTAGCAGGAGGCCTAAAACTTATTAAGGGCTAACCTTATGTGTGTGGGATTGATTCATTGTAACACTTTTAACACATAGCTCGGGGGTGAGCAGAGGTATTCACCACAAATGCAAGCATTTGCTGAATCTGACCACACTATATGTATTCGAATGAGTCGAGTCAGAGTCTAGTGTATTGTTTGAGAAGTCAGAACATGTTTGGATGATATGTATATATGCTTGGATTGTGTAATGGCATGTGACTACTTGATGAACTGTTTTACTCTAGCTTACCATGTTTGTTTGTCTAGTTGTCTTGTATGTGACTCTTCTCTTTTGCGATGATCATCAATTTATTGATGGGAGCAGATGCGAGAGGTCCTCGCGGTCAACAGGGGAACGGTGACTCCGCTGCTTAGCCATCTAGGCTGGATTTTCTACTCTGGGCTTTCTTTTAGGGTCACGGCCCATGTATTGGCTATCCTTTAAATTTCCATTTTATTTTTGTTAAATTTTTGTATCTGGTTTAGTTTGACATCGTTGTATGCCTTGGATTATTGTAAGGCGTTATGTGGAAACTCTAAGACTGCGCTACTATACTATTTTGTTGTGACACTTCCTTTAATTACGGTTATTAATTAAATGGGGTGTTACAATAAAGACTTTTAAAGAACTTTTTAAAATATTGTTTAACTTTTAAAGATATCACGTTAATATGAATTTTTGTGTCACATTATATTGTTTATTAATACGAACTAAAAATCTAAATAAATGGATAAAATTAATTATTATAAAATAAATAAATAAATTTAAATTGAATTGAATTGAATAAATATTACAATTTAAATTAAACTAAATTAAATAAATATTAGAAATTAAATGTTTTACCGTCATTAATACTTTTCATATTCCAAGATTATAATTACATTTGATGTAAACGTATTCCAAGATAATTTGAAGTTTTGCACTGCTCAAGAAATATTGTAAAATCTCCTTATATTACAAAATCTTTGCTAATTCCAACTTTTGAAAACACATCTTCCGATGAATAGGTATTTTAATGTATTCCTAATTTGTAATAATATATATATTTTTAAATAATAGCGTATGAATTCTTTAAAAGTATGTATCAATTGTTTTTACTAAATAGTATTATTATTTACTTAATAAAGAGAGTTTAAAATCCACAATTATGTACATCTTCCAACAAATGTCTTTGGACTCTCTCACTCCTCTCATATCAACACTATCATACCACCAACTTATGTCCTTTTCCCCTCAATCTCATTGAAAAAATAAATTTAAATGATGTATGAATAAAAAATTTAAAGAATCTTGAATTACAAAAACATCTTATCGCATACAAGACATTCAAAAATCTTAACTGATGATAGGTACACAAAGTTGTAACTCTCAACTTTTTAAAAAATAGAGTTTTTAAATATATAAATTATATATATATATATAATAATAATTCAATATATAATTAAATATTTCGTTGTACATTTTTGAAGTAAATATTTTAGAAATAGTCCATCTTTTGTAGTATTTGATAGTTTACTATTTAACTTTTTTCATCGTCTAATATTTTTAGTTTTTCAAAATCTATTATTTACACTTATTTCATATTTTTATGTCATCTATCTTTTATATTTTTAAATAATAAACAATTTTTATATTGTTCATCTTTTGTATTATTTGGAAATCTACTATTTATATTTTTCTACATCTTCTAATAAATATTTTATTTATAATTAAATTTTATTTCTTAATTTTGATTAACTCAGTCTTACTATATATTATTTAAAATTATATATAACATATTTTATTAAAAAAATATAAATAACATTATTACTTTTTTATAATAAAAATAATTAAGATATTATTACTTAATTTTATAAAATAAATTACTTATATTAAATTTAATATAGTTTTATAAATTTTAAAATTATGTACACTGTACAATACAAATAATTATATATAATACATTCTTTTAAAAAATATATATAAATAACTTAAATATATTTTATTATAAAACAAATTAAAAGATTAATATTTACTTTTATAAAATATAATATTTAAATTTAATTTAATTATATTTAAAATTTAAAATTATTTTAATAAATATATCACAAATTTTAAAACCCGTGCATTACACGAGTAGAAATACTAGTAAAGAAATAAAGGAGAAAGAAAAGAGAGAGAAGAGAAAGAAGAAGAAGAGAAAGAAGAAAAAGAGAGAAAAGAGAGAAAAAAAAAAGAGAAATAAAAGAGAGAGAAAAGAAAGAAAGAAGAGAGCATCATAATTTATCATTAAAAGAAAATACTAACTGACGTCTTCTTTTTTCTTTTTGCCTAGAGAATATTTATTTACTAAGGAACAATAACATCAACAATGGAAGGAATACATGATGAAAAAAAAGGAAGACATAAGCTTAGAACTCAAAGAACTTGTGTTTTATAATCAATTAACTTGTTTGTCAATTTATTTGGATATTCGAAATCATTCTTTTAGTATGGAAACAAACTTAGAAATATTTGCACATGAATTAGTTTGTTTGACCACTCTAAGCAACTTACAAATAATTAAAGTCATACTTATATTTTGATTGTTTACTTGTGCAATATTCTTTTGATTTTCTTTAAGCATTGCATCTTTAATTTAAAATTGTTTGATGATTTTTGTATGTTGGTATTTGACACTGAAGGCACACCTTCAAACCTTTAATAATAAGAGAGTGGCCTCTTCTAAGATCCAAATCTCATTTTAGTAGAATTTCTATTTTTAAATATTTTATATTTGTGTCTTTGATTTACGTTTGTGTTTGTGCATAGGATCTTCTATAATTCGAGTTGAATTCTCTCCAAACAAAGGAGAATGATAAGGAATCTTCAAGTGGTACGAATTTGAGAACAAATTCTCTTTAAGAAGGAGGATATGATAGAGGACTATCTCCTGATTTTCAAATAGTACGAATTTAAATGCATGAGTGAATTAAATGAAGATGTGTAAAATACAACATGCATGAAATCTGAAATGGAATTTAAAGGCAATGATAAAATGAACTTGAAATGAAACGAGACATAACTAAATGAAAGATGAATGCATATTAAGGCCTTAGACACAATTTAGGAACTATTAAAGAGCATGAATCATGCTAAAATTGAATACAAAATGAGTTTGACACAAGACCAAGATTATGTGCATGAATACATATGGCAATAGATAAATCTTATACCATGACAGCAAAAGAATGAACTAGCACAACCAAAGTGAAAATTAAGAACATATTCAGCAGTCTATGTAGGATACAATGTAGTTGTGGATGCAAATATACTCCAAAGAGGGCTAAATTGGGATGGAATTAGCCCTTAACAACAACAACACACCCACACTAATTCATTGAAATGCATGCTCATAATTGTGTCAATATGTTATGCAAATGTTGGATGCAATGAGAGATGAAATGCTAAATGTGCATAATGACCACTAGAACATAAAAGCCTACGAGAAATCACTAGTGGGGTTCATAGATTAACCAACTAACTACTACAAGACTTAAAGCAAAGAAAGAAAAAAAAAAAGCAAAGTGGTGCATAATCTTAAAGGCAAACAGAAATGATAACATAAAACAATAAAGGAAATTTAAAATGCTGCAGAATTGGAATAAACTAAACTTGGAACAATTACAATGGTTGAACATGAATTCATCTACACTCGAGAAGACATCTCGATAATGTGTGACCACTTTGGGGTCACTTGGTTTCCAAGAGGAAACATTGATGTGTGCAAATTTATGAACCCAAGCTCAACTTACTGACTCAACAATGCAAAACTAAATTTAAAATTGGAAAACACTAAAGGAATTCAAAAGCAATGCAAAATTTAAATGTTGAAAACATAAAATGCAATCAAAGCTTAAACAAGCAAAAAGCACAAGCTAAAATTCAGAACTAGAAACTTGAATGGAAATAGAATCAGTGTATTTCATTGCAAAGCCAAGAGCATACAAGATCAAGAAAGTGCTAGAAACTTAAATGGTGAAAGGCAAGGTCTCTTAGTCAATACCAATTTTTGTTTTTAAGTAGGTGAACTAAGTAGAGGTACCTAACACACTAGGGAAGACCCTAGTATCTGAAAGCTACTTTGTGCTCATCAGATATGGAGAAGACCCTCTTACATTACACTTCCCCTCTCACTGCCAAGAACATGAACATGAACTCTCGATACCTAGTCTCAAAACATTTCTCTTTGTCTCGCTCTGTCAGGGCTTCTTGATGAAACCATAATTCTCTCCCTTTTAAACCTCTTATCAAGAAAAATCAGAAAAACAAAATTAACCTAATCCATTTTTCTTCTTCTCGAAACAAAATCGCAATCCTTGATTTTGCTTTGATCTGTCCCACTCGTTCATGAATCTGCCATGGATCTGCTCTAATCTCTCTCCATCTTGATAACACATCATCCTTCTCTGATTGTGCATCAAACTTATCTAGTTTCAAAATCATATTTCCTCTCGAAATGGAGTGCTCCTCTTTGTGACTTTCATGTTCTACATCAGAATAGGCAAGCTCCTTTTTTTTTTTTAACAAAACATGCGTTTTGATTACAAACAAATGAGTTGATCAGGGGTCTCTATGCAAAAAAGAGAAAATTAGATTAAATGGCTCACATGAAAATCAACAATGATAAGAGTTTTGCTGGCAAAGCTAATTTATTCTAAAAAAGGGATCTAGAAAGGACTAACTAAATACAATAAAATACTCTTAAAATTAACCTTTTTAACACATTTTTATGAAAACTCTATTTTTCTAAACTATCAATAAAAATTAATTAATTAAAAATGAAAACACATTTATTTATACTAAAAGAAAACTTTTAGAAAGGAAAAATACTAAAAAAAATGGAGTGCTAACAAACATTTACAATTCAAATGATCTATGACAAGGTCAAATATCAAAACACGACTCCTTGAAGCTTATAATATTCCATGAAGGAGAGAACTTAAAGAAAATGAAGATCATGAGCACAATTGAAAAATAATTTAAGAAATTAAATAAATTATAATTTTATTTTAATTTTACAAAATGTTACATTTGTTGGGCAAAATAATCTCGCTAGATGAGCCAATTTTTGTTCGCTAGGCAAGCGGGCCTCACTATGCCAAAATCTATGTGTATAGTTTTGATTTTCTATTATTTTTGTGTTTCGGGCTTTATTTTAGGATTTCTAGGTTTTCTTAAACTTATGTGCCTATATATAGAGGTACCAAAAAATGATGTAAATACTTTTGTGTCATATTATATGCATTCATATTATTTGAGAGAGGATCCTCTTAGTTCTTGGGTTAGAACTTCTCTTTTCTGGGTATAATCATATCGTCTTACTTCAGTTCAAGAAGCATTGAAGGATGAGAATTGAGTTCAACCATGAATGAATAGATAAGTACCTTAGAAAAGAACCAAACATGAAAAATTGTTTGATATTGGCTTCCCAACAATGTGAGGTAAGTAAATGAGCTTCCCAACAAGTCTTTGATATTGGCTTTTATTCATATAAGAAATGCCTTCATCACTCCTAGTTTTATGGTTTTGTTCTATAGGAACTTCAGTGGTCTTACAATCAATCATACATGTTTCTTTAAGAAGATCAATAACATATTGTCTTTGGGAGATAAAGATGCCTTTCTTTGAGTAAGCTACTTCTATCCCGGGGAAGTACTTCAACTTTCCTAGATCTTTCATTTCAAATTGAACAACAAGGTTTTCTTTCAAGATTTGTTTCTCATATTCATCATCTTCTGCAACAATCATATCATCAATATAGACTAAGAGTAGTGTAAGTTTACCTTTTGGGGAATGCTTGATGAACAAGGCATGGTCACCATGACTCTATCGATACCCTATAGAGATCATAACATGAATGAGTCTACTAAACCAAGCACGGGGTGATTGCTTGAGTCCATACAAAGCTTTCTTCAGCCTACATACTTTATTCCCTTATTCAATAGGCATAAAACCTAAGGGAATTTCGATATAGTCTTCTTCCTCTAATTTTTCATTAAAGAAAGCGTTTTTCACATTAAATTGTTGTAATTCCCAACCAAAATAAGCAGTTAATGAGAGAATGATTCTAATTGTATTCATCTTTACCACCAGAGCAAATCTCTTCTCATAATCAACACCATAAGTCTGAGTAAATCCTTTAGCTACTAACCTTGCTTTGTAACATTCTAATATACCATTATATTTTTATACTTTACATTATAAACTCATTTGCATCCTACTGCCTTTTTATCCCGTAACCTGTTAACAAATTTCCATGTTTGGTTCTTCTTTAAGGCACTCATCTCTTCATTCATGGCTTGAACTCAATTCTAATCCTTTAATGCTTCTTCAACTGAAATAGGGACTCTAATTGCATCAATGGAAGAGAGGAAACTTTGGTGCAGCAAAGATAGGTTTTTAGTAGTCATAAAATGAGAAATAGGATACTTGGTACGAGACCGAGTTCCTTTTCTCAAGGCAATGGCCAAGTCATCAAGGTCAGGTTCACAATTAATATTCGAGGACTTTTTCCAAGGGTTCAAGGGTGTCAAAAGAAGGAGAACTTAACCTTAGGTTGCTTTTGTCTTCTCTATACAACTAATTTTTGAAGTTGACCCTGACTTAGGAACTAAGTTGCCCTTGTTAGGAACAACTTCAAAATCATGACTAATTTCTGGAGCTGACCTCGATTTGGGAACAAATATGCCTTTGTTAGGAGCAACTTCAGAGATATTCATACGAGATGTGCCAAGAGTACCAATAGTTAAAAGATGACTCAAAAGATTCAGAAGACTCATCTTCAAAAGAACTTACCCTAAAGTTGAGGACATTCTTAAAAGGATTTTGTTTCATCAAAAGGGACATCCATAGTGTTGGCAAAAGAAGGAAGCCTGGAGATTTTGAATGATGATCAAGCAAGAATGAAGACAAATTGTTAAATGTTTAAAGTTATCTTGTAAAATAAATTAAGGCTTAATTAGACTTTTGGTCCTCTACTTTATATGCGAGGTTCATTTTGGTCCTCTTTTTTTTTTCGGGGTTCAATTTAATCCCTTAGTTTGTGTAGGAGGTTCAATTCAGTCCTATGTATTAACAGCGTTAAAAAAATTAACGGCAGAGTGATTTGATGTGATACTGTGACAATTTTACATGACGTGTCAAGTAGGGACATCAGCTTATGTGGACAGTACAGAACGAGAAATTAAAGGCAGTGGTAATTGGAAGAATCGAAATTAGGGTTCGTGGAAGTAAGAAATTAGGGTTCGTGGAAGAAAGAAATTTGGGTGCGAGGAAGAAAGAAATCTAGGTGCGAGGAAGAATTTGGGGATAACGATTGAACAAATTAGGGTTCGAGGAAGAAGCGAAAATCAATCAATCAATATATTAGGGTTCGCGGTCTCCTTCGGTGCGACAAAGGTTCGTTGCTGTGTTCATAGTGGGACGAAATCGAAGGTAAGTTTTCTAGTTTTTTTATGGATTGAATGTCGCGTTTTACTTATATAGTATTGTCTTTGTCGGCGTTGGTATTATTTTTTATGTGTTATTCTGTCTGTGTGTGTTTGTAATGGTGTGTGGGTTGTGGTCCCGTTGCTTTGTGGTGGTCCCGTTTGTTTGTGGTTAGTGGGTTATGGTCCCGTTTTAACTTTTTTGGGGTATGGGATGTAATATGTATTGTATATGTGGGCATTGGATGTGCGTCGAGTAACTTGGAATATGTATTTTTATAGGTTGGGATGTGTGACGATAGATTTGAGGTGGTGGTCCACCATGGGGGATACTTTGAAAGGAATGAAGCTAGGTGGAGTTATAGTAATGGGTTAATGTCCACGACTAAAAAATGGGAAGTAGATTACAAAACATGGCATGACTAAAAAATGTAGCATATACAAAGAAGTTGGTCATAATCGAAAAAGCTGTCCCCAACAACCTGAACCAGCACCACCAACTCAGTCAACACCATCAACTCAGCCAACACCATCAACTGAAACAGCACCACCAACTGCAACAGCAGCAGGAAGTCAACCAACACCACCAACTGAACCAACACCACCAACTCAGCCACCACCACCAACACCTATGACTCAACCAACTCAGTCATCACAGCAGCCACCACAGTCATCACAGCAGCCACACCCATGCCACCTTCCAATTCCTCGTCCAACCATACCCAATAGAAGGCAGAAACTGCAGCATAGGAGAGGACGTGTGTGGAAGCCATGAGGATGACTTATGCTTTTTTTGATGCTGCACGATTTATTTTGGAGCTTTGATGTATTATGCAGCTTTTAGATTTCTAAGTCAAGAATGTTTTGTCCACTTTTAATTTACATGTTTTACATTGTAAGTTCAAAAATCCAAAACACTATTGGATGTCTTTTGTGCTGTAACAGCAAGTACAATGATGTGTTTCTATAATATTGGCTTATGATTGAAAAATTGTCGTTATTGAATGTTTGTAATGCTTGTAAGTAGGATACCAAACACAAATTTCTTTAACACCAATTTTTCATTAATTAACTAAGTCATACAACAATTGAGCTTTCCAATTACATATTTCAACACAATAAAACCAAAAACACAAACTGATACCCCCAATATACAAACTGATACACCCAATACAGATTTCAACACCACCGAATACAGATTTAATCACACACTTTTCATCAATCGTGACAACACAATGATGTTCACTACAACTAATAAACCCACTATCCCCAGTAAAACATTAACAAACATTCTGGATCCCTTAAGTTCTTTTTCCAGAATAAATATCTTCCTTCTTTGCCTTATAATAGTGTTATCCCTTTCATCAGCAGCATCTTCCGAACACCATTTAAAGTAGTTACAACTAATGAAAGCTTCACTTCCCCTCTGTTATTCACAACATCCACAACACAAAACAACCTTCATGTTAGTTGCAAATTGGGGGACCATTTTGACGCCGTTTAACTAAAACTAACGGGAGGGACCATTTTAAACTGTTTTAACAAATTGGGGGACTAAATTGAACCCCAACAAAAAAAGAGGACCAAAATGAACCTCGGAGAAAAAGTAGGGGACCAAAAGTCTAATTAAGCCATAAATTAATTATTATTGTAGAGTAGTTTTACTTAACTTATAATCAGCAACATAAACTTCATCTCTCTGGGTTCTCTCATTTTTGGAAAAACCGCAGTGATAATCGATTTTACAAGATGAATTAAAGTTCTTACAACTCATAGCTAAAGAGCTAGTACCAAAAGGTGACTTGTTGGTAGACTGCATAAGTTTCAAACGTTCAATTTCAACACATAGAGCATGTATCTCTAAAGTTACCTGTGACATCAACAACAATGCAACAATGATAACAACGACAAGGCAACAACAACGAATGCAACAACGAAGCAGTGACAACAATAGGGATGCAGCAACGACGACAACAATAGATAAGGTAGCAAAAGTGACAAAACCACAAATTAGGGACGCTTCAGGCAACCCAATAATTTAAAGAAATGGTTGCACTTTAGACAACGCTAATGTGAACCGTAACTAAGACAGAAAAGAAGAAACGCGGAAGTAGGGCTCCCTAGATTAGGAGCTCTAATACCAACTTGAAAGAATTAAACAAGAAAGAAGATTTTTATTCAATTTTTGTTCATCGAAAACAATACATTAGCCTCTATATATAGAGAACTCTAACAATAATCTCTAGAATCTTCTTACAACTTCTATTAGTTTCTAATAATACATTTAATATTCTACCAACTTCTAGTAGTGCATTTAATACCCTACTTACAATAATCGACTAACTCATGTTATGATCTCCATTCGACAAAGTCAAGATGACGATACCTTATTCATCAAACATTCCCCAAATGGTAAACATACACTACTCTTAATCTATGTTGATGATATGATTATTGCAAGAGATAGTGAACATGAGAAACAAATCTTGAAAGAAAAACTTGTTGCATAATTTGAAATGAAGGATTTAAGAAAGTTGAAGTACTTCCTTGTAATATAAGTAACTTACTTGAAGAAAGACATCTTTATCTCCCAAAACAAAGTATGTTATTGATCTTGTAAAAAAAACAAGTATGATTGATTGTAAGACCATTGAATTTCCTATAGACCAAAATCATAAAATTGGGAGTGATAAAGGCAATTCTTCTATGAATAAAGCCAATATCAAAGACTTATTGGGAAGCTCATTTACTTAACTCACATAGTATGTAGCCTATGTTGTGAGTATCGTTAGTTTGTTCATGCATGATCGAAAGAAGAGACATTTACTTGCTGCAACAAAATTCTTCAATTTTTGAAGACAAGTCCAAGAAGGAGATTATTATTGAAGAGAAATGAAAAATTAAAAATAAAAGCATATACCGATGAAGATTATACAAGATCTATCATAGATAAGAAATCTACCTCATAATATTGCCATGTTCTTGGATGGAAAATTGGTAACTTGGAGAAGTAAGAAAAAAAAAACGGTGTTGCAAGGTTTAGCGCAAAAGTTAAATTCGAGGTATGACACAAGGAGTATATGAATTGTTATGAATAAGAATTATCCTAAATAATATTAAAATGGCATGTAAAAAACCTACGATACTTTATTGTAATAATAAATCAACTATTAGCATTGTTCACAATCTAATTCAACATGATAAGACCAAACACATAGACATAGATCAATACTTTATTAAAGAAAGAATGGATAGTGACCTTATCACTATTTCTTACGTTACATTTGGACTTTGGACTTCAGTTAGCATATTCGTTTACAAAAAGGTTTTCCAATTACGCTTCCATGACCTCACAACCTCACATACAAACTAAGAATTATAGAGAGGTGAAGTGTTGTTAGTTGGATATTAAATACAGTGCTAAAAGTTGTTGGTAGGATGTTGAATTACTAAAAGATGTTAGAAAAAATTTAAAAATTCTAGAGATCTCTTATAATTATTACTTTATGGTTTGAATTCTTCATATATAAAAGTGAATATACAGTTTCGAATCAATTGATAAAAAATCTTCTTTCTTTATTATTAATTCTTTCTATTAAAACTGAAAAAACTAACTCAACGCCAGGAGTAATATCCCGCTGAGCGTGATAAACCAGAAAAGAAAAGAACGAGTTCTAAGAGCATACCACCAACTCCTGCCACATATACTTCCCCGCCAACCTCAATGCCAACTACCAGCTCTACCTCAAAGCCATCAAGTGTGGGGCCTATGCGTCAGTGCACTAACCCCTCTCCTTGGTGTATGGCAAATCATTGGATAACAAATACATGAATAACAAGTGTATCGCAGGGCCTTCAATAATAACTAATTGACTAATAGTGTTGTCGGTGTGAGAGTAGTTCATTGTAACTTTTCACCGAATGAGCCGATAAACCAGTAGGATAGGGACCTATAAATTTAGGTAATGTTTGAGCTGGTGCACTGATCCCTTCCAAGAAGCAAAAGGCTTTGCCACATGTTTATGTTTTCTTCAACATTTGGCTTAAACACTCTCCTCAGGCTTTTTTAACTTTAAATTGCAGTCCTATTTTTCATCATCCATCACTGAAAACCCAAACGTAACTTAAATCAAGTCAAAATATCTGCTTGAAGTTTATTTAATTTTGCATAGAGCCCATCCTTGAGCATAAGTTCTTCATGATCTCCCATCTGAAAAAATGAAATGAATAAATTTATTATGCATTGGCCTTGGGCCCTCCAACTGCTTGTTGAGTCCAAAATTTAAGAACAATATTTAGGGATTTCCTCCAAACTTGCTTATCAATTAAAAATTTAAACTTCTCACTTCACTTCAAAATGAATTTCATAAGATAAATAAAGTTCAACTAGAAATCACCTCAATGATGCGACCATCATCCATAACAAAGATCTTATCAGCAGCTTTTGTAGTAGAAAGCCTATGAAGTTCAGTGATTATACGCAGCTAATCTTATATATTAAAGAAAGAAAGAAGCAAGGCGGTTAAGAATTTACCTATGAGCTATGATAATGATGGTTCTTGTTTTAGATTCATCTTTTAACGCATACAGCGACTCCTGAAATAAGAATTGCATCACAAAAACAGTTGCAGACTTGCCTTTTCTTAGATAAATACAGAAATTAGATTGACCAATAAATGGAAATGATAATTAACTGCTGAAAAACTAGAATTTCTGAAATATACCTTGATATAATGCTCACTCTCAGAATCTAGAGCACTGGTTGCTTCATCAAGTATCATTATAACAGGGTCCCTAAGAATGGCTCTGGCGAGGGCAATTCGCTGCTTTTGTCCGCCACTAAGTGCATTGTCATCAACAAGGGTTTCATATCCATTAGGAAGAGAAGAAATGAAATCATGAGCATAGGCCTTTTTCGCTGCCCGTTCAATATCTTCTTGTTTTATGTTCCCGGGGCAACCATACTTTATGTTTGACTTGATGTCCATATGAAAGAGATGGGATTCCTGTTTGAAACATAAATTTTCAGAAATGAGCTTTTGACTATGTGTGAACGCAGTTTAGTTGTCTAACCTGTGCAACATATCCAATGTGCTGACGCAGCCAACGAATATCCAACTCTTTAAGAGGGAATCCATCAATATATATCTGTACACAAACGTAGATGTAGATTACATACGAAATTATCGTGAAAAGTTCATGTATATACACATTATTGATGTTTACATTACATTCCAAATCAGTAACAAGCCAAGATCAAGATGCCAAGGTTTTATGCGAATGTAAAAAGTATGCACAATTCAGATTTATTAACTGGGAAAAGATTTATTATGCCTATGTAACTTTTCCCTCATTAGGAGGATTTATTACGGGTCTGCAACTTGTATCTTCACTCCTCCTGTCCAATTATTTAATTTAAAGAATTGCAATTCCCCATGTTTCACTCACATATGATGATCAAATATGCCAAGAGTAAATTAAATATCACCAATAAATAAAAAGTGAACTATGTAACATTCATGTCCAACTACTTGAGTCTGACTAAGAAAACAATTTCTCATAATTGTGAACATTAGAAGCACTAAACACACCACAGAATCCACATCTTTATTTAGTCAATTTCCATTTCACTAACATGAGGTCATATGCTTTGAAGTATGCCATGTCTAGTCCATAGTAGTCACTACCTCAATTGTGCAGAATATTAAAAACAAGGGTTTTCCAATTCAGGAGCAATCATTTAAGGAGACCGTGACATCAATGGATTTGCTTCAAGAAATTAAAATGCAAGAAGCTGATAAATTGTGCTAATAAAGTAGGAAAGAGTTCTTGTAAAATATGTTGCTCTTTATTACAACAAAAATGTACATAAACATTTATTGGGATTGGGAAGCATAGTGAACATGATTCCAATAAACAACTAATAAAGTAGTGAATAATGAGCATGATCACGCAGATATTCATATAAATTTTATTTTCCGATGAACCAGGTCTAAAATATATAAATTATTTACCTGACCACTGCTAGGCTCATAGAGACGAAGTAAAAGGTTGAGTAATGTGCTCTTCCCACTACCACTCAGACCAACCTTGGCAAGGTAGAGCTGTCCAGTTATTACTTTAGCATCACAAACATTTAATCACAAGGAATTAAGAGAAATCTTACAATGGCAATGACTTGATTTTCCTCTGATGGAGAAGTCCAAGTGTTCTAGAACAGGCATCTGATCAAATGTAAGAAAAAATGAAATTTAACAACTAATCAGAAACAAACATGCCATGCCACATAATTGAATATTACAAGGATGCAAGGTAATAAATCACATTGAGAAGGTTTATAAGGATGTGATATTACAAATTACAATGTCAGTAACTTGATTAAAAAAATTTGTCACAACAACTGTGGTGCACTTCTTTTGGGACTTGTTTAGTTATAATTTTCTCCTTTTAGTTCATATTTGATTTTCCTTGAAAAAATCTTAGTTTTTGTGAAAATTTGTTAATTTGGAGTTTTTAGATAGATTTTTTGTTGATAAGTATAAAAGTAAATTTTGACAGCTTTGATCTTTGCTCCTTGTTTGGTTCATAACCTTTTCCACAATTATCTAATTGAGTTGATTCTTTTTACGTTTCATTCATGATTCAATTATCTTTAATTTGAATACAAGAACGTAATTTTTTGAGTTATGTGGAAGTTGCAATTTAATTATGTGGAAGTTGCAATTTAATTTTGAAAATGCCAGACAGTTTGTAAGAGGTGCTGACTTGTGATTTTGGGTGCAGTTATTTTCTTAGATTGTTTGTGCAATTCACTTGGGAGAGCCCAACTTGGATTATTTTGTGGTGCTGTGAAGGTTGTGTAATGAAGCATTTGGTCCAGTTCACTTGGCTGTGATGATTGGAGAAGCTTGCAAGAGAAGCTAAACCTGGCTAAACTTATTAAGGTCACCAGCACTTAACTCATTGTAACCTGAAGTTGTCCAAGTGAATTTTCAAAGAAGCTTGCATGGGAAGCTTTAACTAACTGCCAAGGTGACCAAGAACTGGTTGGACCTGACGCTGTGACCTGGAGTGGGCTGTGAAGGAACTCCACTAGCAGAATTAGAAAACAACATGACCTGAACCAACATGTGAAGAAGAAGCTAAGCTGACCTGGATTACTTGTGATGAGCCCCAACCCATGCAAGGGATGGAGGCACATGGCACATGCTTAGGGAGAATAAACATGTTTAGAACGGGAGTTTCTTCACCTTCTTTTGGTTTAGCTTTATGTTAACTTGACTTAAGTTGACATGTTGATTCTTTTGTTTGTTTGTTTTGTTGGACAAGCTAGTGCCAACTTGGAGGAGTGTAGCACTACTTGGAATGGAGGAGAGCATCACCTTGGAGCCAAACAAGTGGGTCGTATTTTGGAGAGACTTGAGAGGCAAGGTTGACCTTCTCTTCTAGAAGGTCAAGGGTGCCACATATGAAGGCTTGGAGGCCAAGCTAGGGTTCTCTCCTTTTCAAGACACCTCATTTTGACCTAGCTTCTAGAAACTATGTTTTGTGTTATTGAGCCCCCTAGGCCTTAACTTTGTATTTTTGCAAGGAGACCCTTTCCGACACCTATAAAAGGGGTTCTCCTAGACCATTGTAAGGGTTGAATATTTTTGGTAAAAACACTATATTTGACCAACTTTTGAGAGAAATCTCTTCTTAGAGTGTATTCTTCCTCAAGTTTTATCTTGAGATTATCACTCAAGTTGTGGCATACACCATTAATCTTGGGTTGGTGCGCTTTAATGCCCCCTTAAGTGGCGTCCCTTCATCCTTGAGCTCCCCTCCCCTCTTTTATCTTCCATCTTTTATCATCTTCCTTCTCTTTTGGTTACTTATGTTTTATGTTCCATTCGCACACTATGTCTCCATTTGTGTTCTTGTTTTAGCTTCCATTAATTGAACTTCTCTTCTCTTTGATCTTTGGAAGTGAACCTTCACATCTAAATAAATGTGATTATCTTAATTCCAGTGGCGATCTTCCTTGTGCTTGTTTAATCACCATCACACCATATATTGCTAAATCTAAAATGGGTCTTTATCAACTTGCCACTTCAAGAAATTGGGGAACGTTGTTGCAATGGCTTGAACAAATTGTTCATAATGATTACTTATAACTGGTAGTTGCCATGACCTATCATAGGTTGTTATTCCAATTTATAGGTTTCTTTCTAGGCTAGAGTATGAAAGACAAAAACCAGAAAACTTAAAGAGCTTTTGCAATTTTGAACATTCACTGTACACATTTTATAGCTTTATTAGGGTAGTTTCTATGAAGTTCAATGTCATCTTGATGGTTGCTTTCTTTTATTAGTTGCTTGTCTCCTTGTATAAACTACTGGTTCTCCGATACCTGAAGCTTCATAAACAGTTGCCCAATTAAGAGTGGGATCATCATGAAAAACCAAATCATTACCTCCCTCTTCATTATCATTATCATCATCAACTTCTCCCACTAACCACTCATTACATTCATCAATGTCATTCAATAGAATAGGGTCTATTTCATCCCTAATATTGTATCTTTGAGCAAGTTGTTGATTATACTTTATGTAAACCAAATCATGCAACCTTTTGTGGCCCAGTCTATTCCTTTTCTTTGAATGAATATGCAATGTGAATAAGTAATATGTAAATTAATTTCTTTCTACAACTTACAAAGTAGTATAATAATGAAATGAGTTATGTCTTATTACTTGCTCAAAAACACTCAAATTGCGCTCACATCCCGATGAACTACATGTCAGGCTTAAAATCTTGATTCCTAGCTTTTGTAAGTTGGGAGCTGCATGCCCATAGTATCAAACAATATATTGAAGAACCGATGCCTTTAAATTTTTGTCACATGCCTCTTTGATGTTAGCTTGTCTTAATTTTTCCTTTTTTCTCTTCTCTATTGCAGCAGTTGGATTTCTACAAAATATATCCATTGGTCCTTTTCTTCCACTGCTATTTCTCCCTTTATCATTACTAGCCGTGGAAATTTCAACCTCATCTTCACTCTCATGGTTATCATTGGTTGCAATATATTTAGGATTGACAGAGGAGCTATCTGCTTTTTCTTTGTATAATTTCCAAAGTTCTTCTCTCACATTTTTCAGAGTCTTAGTGCAAGCAGCAACATTGCCCTTCTTTGCCATGAGATGTTCTTTTGCTCTAGTAACTCCTCCTTTCATAACTTACCCACAATAATTGCAAATAGTTGTATTTAAATTTGATTCATCCATCGGATGACAATGTTTCCATCCCGGGTCACTCCTATGGGATGCTTTTGAAGGATCATTATCATTGGCCACTATTATTGCTGAAAAATAGGTATATTTTTTACAAAATAATTAGACAAATAGAAAAAATAAATAAAAAAAAATTGAAAAAAAAAACAAACTTGGCGGTGGTGGCTGGCGACGGTGGCAGCCGACAACGGTGGCGGCCGACGACAGTGGTGGTTGACGGCGGGTGGCAGCTGGTGGCAGGGTGACGGTGGCTGGTAGGGAAGCTTTAGAAACTTTTGATTTTTAAACAACACTGATCCAAAGTGATCACATATACTCAAAGGAACTCCAAATTGAACCTTGGCAAGTAATATTGAAAATTACATGAGCCTGAATGGGAAGTTCAGATTCTGGTTTAGAATGTATTACTGATTACTCCTAGCTTCAAGGAATGATGGATGGAGCCTTGGATGAATGAATGTAGCCAAAGCAAATGAGGTAATTTGGTTCGGTGGAATGGTGTTCTATGGTGTAAGGGAGGTTCTCTTAAGAGAGGTTGAGACAACTTTAGAGGAAGGATACTAGAGGGAACCCTAAGGGAAGCTCTAGCCTAGGTGACTTACAAGAGAAAGAAGTGTCTGGAGTGATCTCGACAGAGGTTCTTTACTAAAATCATGAGTGAATTACAAATGGGTGAAGACCTAAATTTATAAGAATGGAGGTCTCCAAAAGCTAGACAAAAATTGGAGGGAGAATTCAAATTGAATTCCCCAAGTGATCCTAAAGATGTGCTGCATTTGGTGGATCAAATGCCAAGGGGCACCACTTTCCACGCATTTGCAACATGTGCAAAATGAAGGAAGTGTGGGCACTCCAATCTCAAGTGACCAGCCAAGGGTTTTGATTAGGCCAATTGGAACCCAATTGAAACCTTAGGTGATCTCTTATGATCCAAGCCCAAACTAAGGTCCAAAACCTACAAAGCTTGGCCCAATTTCAAGGCCCAATTAAAAAGCCAATTCTATATCTTCACATCTTCTTTAGTCCATGTAAGCATTAAACTGCGATTGTGTTAATTTTGCATTGTTTAACATTCCTATATACATCTCATGCATAGTTTTACGTACTCAATTAGATCTCATTAATCTACATTGCATAGAACGCCGTTTTGCATCATAGTCAACATAAACATTAAGCTGAAAAATCTGATGCGTTACTGATACATTTTGGTGCTGCTGCTAGCTTTGGTTTCATTAGTGACTTTGTGAAGTTTGCGTTGTTAAGCATTTCTACATATTTCTCATGCATGTTTGTAGTGTTTAAAATACATTCCAATCATCTGCATAGCATATAAGTAAATCCATATGAACCTTAGGCTGAAAATTTGTCATGATTTTATGTCAAATTGGGTTTCAATGGTGATTTTGTCCATTTTGAGTGTTTTGATATTTCTTCATGCATATATTAGGTAGTTTTAGGTATCTAGACTTGTTCCAAGCATTATCTTTCAATAATTTATAGTTTTCATTCAGTCTGGCATTTCATCAAACACATTGTGCATATTAAGATTTTACTAAGGCATTTCATCAAACAGTTTCATAAATAACTATTCTGCATTTTTTTAGGTATTATTAAAGTTCCAAACATGTTCCAATACATTTACATTTGTTCATACATTCCATATCTGATTTCCATGCATTAGAATTCATTTTAGACATCAAAATAATTGCATTCATAGTTGTGAACCATGCATTTTGTCAAGTTGTCATTTTAGTCTTAGATATAGGTTCATTCATCATTTGCAAATCATTTTAGTTTAGTTTAGAGTGTTATTTCATATTTCCCACATTGTTTTGCATATAGATCAGATTCACACACTCTCAAATCACTTTAACTTGGTCATTTCTATGGACTGATACCTTCCTACACTACATCAGGGAAAAACTAGGATTTTTGCTTAATCTCTATGCAACTAGGAGGTTAAAACATACCGATGAAAATCTGAATATAATATTCTAAATTTATCGTAATAATTATAGCAGCTTTAGAGAATACACAATATCCTCCACGTATAATGAATGTAATAAGTCTATATATAAAAATGCATCAGTTGTGTATTCAGAAAGCAATTTCAGTCACAATATTTGTGTTTTTTTTTCTTTGGCTGCTTCATCAATTGGATATTGTGAAAATGGGCAAACTAGTTATAGGATTTATTCCCCTTGTATAGAAAATACACAAAGTAGTATAATTATAATCAAGAATAATAAAGGAAAATATGGCTAAAGCTCAAATACACACAATATGGTAACTAATATAAGATTTACGATATGCTTTCCGTTGCTTTTTCTCCCTTTTAACATAATGCTTCCAAGACCTTATTCCTTCTACTAGCCAGTTAAATAACTGGTCTTTTTCCTTATTCTTCTTTAATATGTAGAACGAAAATTTAAGCACTCAATTACTAGTTTTGTATCTTCTAATAAGGTTAAATAAGCCAAACCTGCATAGAACGGTATAAGGTGCTAAATATTAGGTCCCAAAGCCCTGAAACCATATTCTGTCGAAGAGTAATAAGTGCTAAGCTTTGTAGCCACTGCTTGTACCTGGACAAACATAAAATGGGTTTATGGATGTCAATATTGTTCGAACATATATAAACATTTATACAAAAAGTCTATGATGAACTTGTGCATACAATCTAGTATAGTATCACAACAAGGGTATCAGAGCTTATGATTTAACTTGTAATTGTTAGGTGTGGCAAGCATATGTGGATGAGGGGTATTGGGAAGTCTCACAATCTTGACTCAATCCTTGGAGAGTAGCTTATTTATATATATTTGTTGGACAACTTTGCTTACTAACAATTGGTTTTAAGATGAAATATGACAGTATTGATATCAAATAACAAAAAATATTGGCAACTCCACAAATCCTTTGTAAAAATATATGGGATGTCATAACAGGTTATGGCAAAAGCATCGAGAACAAAATAATATAATACATAACATAATTATAAATAATTAAAAAAATGCATAAATATAATTGTAATTCAAAAATAATGAAAGACAACTATATAACTAATAGCAATAGCAAGTCTAGAAATTTAAATAAGAATAAAATCCAATCAAATCACCACTAAGACTTAAAATAGGTGATCAAATATTTCAAGGGTTGAAAACAAGAAAAAATTATTTTGGGAGGGTGGATGGCCCCAAAAGAAAAGCAAACATAAAAGAAAAGAAAAGAGAACTTCATTTATTGGACAATGGCGACTAGACAACAATTGTGCTGCAGTGGGATTCCACCACCCTTTCTTGAACAACTTTGATTAAGGTCAATTGGTTTTAAGATGAAATTTGACATATTTTCTTTCGGTTAAAGCTTTCCATAATATCTCGTGTTAAATATCTTACATCAACTAGAGATATGACTAAATTATTGTATATAATTGGATGCAAGCTTTAATTTATAAGTCAATTTTGAAATGTTGAGTTAGACTTAAAGTCACTTTCTAGTATCAAAGTCTATGCTAATGATGATTGGCGAGGCTATTGCGCCACCAACTATAACAATTATAATTGAATATGTTAAAATCCCTTGATTTATGTTGTAGTTAATATGTTCTTGTATAGTTTTAATTACATAATTAAGAGACTTAATTACATTTCATAATTAGGAGGACAATTAGGAAGATTAATAGGTTGGTAATATATTTGTAACACTCCATTTAAATAATAACCTTAATTAAATGAAATGTCACACAAAATAATATAAGAAGCAAGTCATGGAGTATAAAGTTACTATTCCTTACAATTATCCAGAAGAAGCAGGAATGAACTAGGGCACACCACGATGCTAGTAACAAAATAGAGTAAGGGACCGACAGTTTCCAAAATAAAGTCCAAAGGCAAGACAATACATGGACCTTAGTCGAATTCACCGGATGCTTGCACTTATGGTGGTCTCTACTGTTCTGCAGAGCCAATTGCCAATGAGTTTCACCCTACCACTCACAAGGTTAGTCTTCAAAGATCTAAGGCCTCCTACTACTTTCACCACTTGAGTCAGTACCCTCTACGTGAGACTACCTGACTCTTTAGAGTGTCAGACTGCAATCCTTATCTTGAATCCTTACTAAATTATATCATGAGACACCACCACGAACTTTGTGGAATTATGTCCTAAATATGAAGCACCACCATGAGCTCCCACTAACAGGGGTCATGGAATTACGTCCTAACCAATGAGGCACCACCACGCAACCATCGTGAAATTACGTTCTGACCAATAAGGCACCACCATGAGATCTCACCTAGAGATTTCATGGAATTATGTCCTAACCACACCAGAATCATGTCTCACCAACCAATTATGAAGTTATCATGCATACCAATCTCATTCTAATATATTATCAACCATCCAACCATAATTCATACGTATACCATGCCAAACTCATCAATTCCAGCCCATAAACCATTCAATACATGCAAATTCACTCATTTCATGCTTTAACATCGCAATCCAACCAAAACATGTGACAAACACCGAAGAACGGAGAAGAAACAAATCCTGGGCACATTCTCGCCCAATTCTCACTCAGATTGAAAGGCCTCACCCAGGCGAGAGGTTTCCCTCGTTCAGGCGAGCTCCTTTCGCCTAGGCGAGAGCTCGAAAAGAGGAACAATGGTGTTGTCGTGTTCTCTCGCTTAGGCGAGACCTCCTCACCTGAGCGACAGCTCGCGCAACACCCGGGGGGTTTCTGATGTTCTCGTTTAGGCGAGCTCTACTCGCTTGGGCGAGATTATCCGATCCTTTCCACTGTTCACGCGTACAACAACCACAAACTCATTCAAGCAACACTCAATGCATTTTCATACCATCATAATCACCACACAAACATCAAAAATACAAAACAGAACTAAAATGAACCAAAAAGACAAGAAAACGTAAAACCCTAACTTCCTTTATCTGGAAAATGTTAGCCAAGGTCTCGGACACTCAAACAGTTGAGCACGACAGCTCTAGGAACAACTTAGTGAGCTGGAGAAAAAGAGGAACAAAAGGAAACAAAGTTCCCAAGCGGAACCTTAGCTGGAACCAAGACAACAGTGCTAAAAAAGGAAAGTACCGAATGAGGGACGACTTACGTGGAGAAGGAATGAGTTTGAACTAGCTTGACCAAGGTGGTACCAAACCCTAGCAGAGCTTCTGTGGAAAGAAAAGGGAAGAGTGAGAGCACTGATTTTGGCAAGTCAGTGCAGAATAAGGGATCTTAGCTGCTTTAGGGGCCTTGGCACCCTATGGGTCAGCCTTTAGGCTCATCTGCTTAGGATAGGCCCTTAAAAATTAGGGCAGAAAAGCAAAGAAATAATGTGGACCTTACATTCTCCCCAACAACAAAAATTTTTGACCTCGAAAATGAAGACTTACTAGGAAAACATGTGGATGTGACTTCCTCATATCCTTCTCTAACTCCCAAGTAGAGTCATCTATCCTTCGATTCCAGATGACTTTGATGAGACTGACTGGTTTTCCCCGACGTTCCTCAACTCGACTATCCTCTAAAGCAACGGGTGGTACTTTCAACACATGAGACGGATCAAACACATACTTCCTCAGCTGCGACACATGGAACACCAGATGGAGATTTGCTAAGGAGGCAAAGCAATCTCATAAGCCACCGGCCCAATCCTCCTCGAGATCTGGTAAGGGCCAAAGAACTTAGGAGAAAGCTTCCTTGAGCGGAGAACCATTCTCACACCCGTGGTTCGGGTCACCCTCAAGAACACGTGATCTCCCGCCGCGAATTCCAAAGGTCTCCTCCTGCGGTCTGCATATGTCTTCTGTCTACTCTGAGATGCCTGCATCCTATCTCTCACCATTCTCACCTTCTCTGTAGTCTGTTTTAACAACTCTGGTCCAACAAGCACTGCTTTCCCATCTTGATACCAACACAGAGGAGTCCTACATTTCCTACCATAAAGAGCTTCATATGGCGTCATGCCAATGCTCGCATGAAAGTTGTTTTTGTAGGTGAACTCTATCAAAGGTAGGACTTCATCGCAAGAACTCAGATGATCCAGCACCCATATCCTAAATAGATTCTCAAGCGACTGAATCGTCCTCTCAGACTGACCATCGGTCTAGGGATGATAGGCTGAACTCATGGTTAGTTTGCTACCGAAGGCACTCTGCAAAGTCTGCCAAAACCGTGAAGTGCGGATCTCTATCTGAAACAATGCTCGAAGGTATTTCATGCAACCTCACAATCTCTTTGATGTACAACTGGGTCAACTTGGCCATAGACATCCTCAGATTCATTGCCAAGAAATGAGCACTCTTGGTCAAACGGTCCACCACAACCTAGATCGCATCGTGGCCTCTAAAGGTCCGTGGCAAATGAGTTACAAAGTCCATAGCTATGCTATCCCATTTCCACACCGGTATGTCCAAGGTTGTAGAATTCCACCGGGTCTTTGATGTTCTACCTTCGCCTTCTGACACGTCACACAAGTAGACACAAACTGTGTCACATCTTTCTTCATACCTTGCTACCAGAAGGTTTCCTTGAGATCCTGGTACATCTTAGTCATGCTAGGATGCAAACTAAGACGACTCTCTTCCTCAAGAATTAACCTTTTCACTTCAGCATCGTCAGGCACACACACTCTACCCTGGAATCTTAATACACCATCATTTCTCAAGGCAAAATCCTTTGCTTCATCTGATTCAAGTTGTTCCACTACTCTTTTCAAATTAGCATCCAACAACTGTCTTTCTTTAACTGAGTTCAAGAAGTCACTAGATATAGTCAGAGTACTACACCTAATGAACTCTGATCCCAACTCAACCTGCAGCTTCATGTCTCTGAATTTCTCCAGCAGCTCCACCTCCTTGATCATAACGTGTGCAGTATGCACTGTCTTCCTACTCAAGACATCTGCTACCAAGTTTGCCTTCCCCGAATGATATAGTAGTTCGAAATCATAGTACTTCAAGAATTCCATCCACCTCCTCTGTCTCATGTTCAACTCATTCTGATCGAATAAATATTTGACTCTTGTGATTACTGAATACACGAAACTGAGCACCATACAGATAGTGCCTCCAGATCTTCAAGGCAAACACTATAGTTGCCAACCCTAGGTCATGAGTGGGGTAGTTTCTCTCATGCACCTTAAGCTGCCTCGAAGCATATGCCAGCTTTATTCTCTTGCATGAACACACAGCCCAAACCTAGATGAGAGGCATCACAGTAAACTTCAAAGGATTTACCAACATCAGGGATCACAAGTATCGGAGCACTCGTCAACCTTCACTTTAGCTCTTGAAAGCTCTCCTCACACTTATCCGTCCAAGTGAAAGGTTGGTCCTTTCGAGTAAGATGTGTTAGAGGCGCCACTATTTTGGAGAATCCTTCTATGAATCTCCTATAGTAGCTGGCTAAACCCATGAAGCTCGTAATCTTTGTTGTTGACTTGGGACTTTCCCACTTAACCACTGCGTCCACTTTCATTGGATCCACCGCTATGCCCTGTGCGGATATCACATGGCCCAAAAACTGTACTTCATCCATCTAGAACTTGCACTTGGACAGTTTAGCATACAGTTGTTTCTCTCTCAGAATACCAAGCACCAATCTCAGGTGTTCCACATGCTCCTCCTGAGTCTTGGAATAGATGAGTATGTTACCAAGAAGGGTCTGAAAATCCTATTCATGTAGTCCATAAACACAACCGGAGCATTGGTCACACCAAAAGACATATCCACGTACTCAAAGTGGCCATATCGAGACCTGAAGGTTATCTTCTGCACATCATCTGCCTTCCCTAGTATTTGATGGTATCTCGACTACAAATCAATCTTCGAGAATACCGATGCTCCATGTAACTGATCCATTAGATCATCTATTCTAGGGAGAGGGTACTTATTCTTCATCGTCATCTTGTTTAGCTGCCTATAGTCCATACACAGATGTGAACTCCCATTCTTCTTCACCAGCAACACTGGTGCTCCCCATGGCAAAGTATTGGGCCTTATGAACTGTTTCCCCAATAACTCCACTATCTGACTCTTGAGCTCTACCAGTTCTACCAGAGTAATACGATATGGAGCCATCGACACTAGACTGGTTCCTGGCACCAGATCAATAGGGAAATTCAACTCCCTACTGGGAGGCAACCCTGGTACTTCCTCCGGAAACTCGTGCACAACTGGTATAACAGACGTCCTTTCTTCCTTCTTCACCTCCAGATGCGTGAAGATTATGTAGCATTGCGCGTCATCTTGTATCTCCTTCATAACCCCTTGAGACGATAACAACTCATACTCCTCTGAGTTCGGGAACAACAACCTCTTCTCTCGGCAATCTATAAGAATGCGATTGGCAGAAAGTCAATCCATCCCCAAGATTACCTCCAACTCTTGTACAAGTAGACATATCAAATTCACCTTCTATCTACGCTCTTCTACCTCCACTGGACATCTAGCACACAAGGACGATGTCCTGACCAAACCCGATGTCAAAGTAGATACCACAAATTCACACTGCAGCTCACACATCGACAGACCTAATCTTTATACACAAGTTTCTGACACAAAAGAGTGTGTTGCTCCATGATCATACAATACACACAAAGATTCACCAGCAATCATGCAACTACCCATAACAAGGTTACCTGAGTCTGCTGCCTCTGCTTTTGTCATGGCATAAACTATGTTTGTGCCTGAGGCCTGTTGCCTCCTCTCCTCTGTTGATTCTGCGCAGGAATCTAAACTGGAGGCCATGCCACCGCCCTTGCAAGGGTGGGACAATCCTTACCAAAGTGGCCTTCCTTACTACAGTTGTTGCATCTTTTGAAGCCTTCCATTTGAAGGCACACACTCCTCAGATGAGGGCCTCCACACCGGAAGTACTGTACCCTGTTCTGCAAGGAAGAGAAACCCCTAGACCCCTAAGACTGAGGGTGGGGCCTATCATACGGTTTCCTTCTCTCTTCATGCCTTAGTTTGGACCCAAATGGTCCACCAATCCTCTGATGTTGCGGGCGTTGAGTTTCCACCTCAACTTTCATCTTTTCCATAACTCTGGCCTATTCCACCAAGGCAGCAAAATCCTTGATGGACAGTGGGGCAACCATCAGACGAATGTCTCCCCTAAGGTCGTTCTCAAATTTCCGGCATCTCCATTCCTCATCAAGTGGCATAGTGTAAAAGCAGCTGAGGTGCTTGAACTTCTCAGCATATTCAATTACAAACTTCCCCTCTGGGTTAACTGGAGGAATTTCACCTCCTTGGCGTACTTCACGCTATTTGGAAAATATTCAGAGAGGAACTTCCCCCTGAAGGCCTCCCAAGTGACTGGTTCCTCCCTTTCTTCCATGATGGATTTCATGCTGATCCACCAATTTTCTGCTTCCCCAGTGAGCATGTATATTGCAAAAGCAAATTTATTCTCCGCAGGGCACATCTTCACATCAAAGATCCTCTCCATATCTTTTAGCCATTGATCTGCGACAACTGGTCTTGCCGCTAAACTTCACTGGATGGTGCTTCAAAAAGTCCTCCAAGCTCCACTCTCGGACTGGAGGTCGTGGCTTAGGGCCGAAAACAGGGGTAGCTACCCAGTTCTCCTCCAATTGGCGGAGGGCCTCCATATGCTGCCTATGGGCATCTTCAGCAGCTACTCTTGCAGCCTCCTTTTGCTACATCACTAGTTGTTGCTGCTCCAACGATGTCGCCTAGCGCTACATCGACGCCTCATGTTGTTGCATCATAGCGTTACTCTGCTAAGTCATAGCCGTCACCATAGCTTCTATCGCCCTCGCGATATCTGGTACGTCGCCCTGAGAAGATTGAGGAGTTCTACGCGGAGGTGCCATATCACTGGCACATAGTAAAACCATTAGTCAAACTTGATCAGACAAAAACTTAGCTAATGACATTAGAAAGACATAACGAAAACTAAGCGGACATCTAAGTTCACAGACTCTAAGGAATGACCGCTCTGATACCATAAATGTAACACCCCATTTAAATAATAACCTTAATTAAATGAAAACCACACATAGAACATACAAACAAGCAAAAAGGGTAAGCTAGAGTAGAAAATGATTTATCATGTCATTGCATACAATTCATATAGCCAACGATACATACATCAACCAAGCATGTGATGACTCGCAAACAATACACTAAGACTTATGATACGACTTATCTGGATACATATAATTAGTTGGATTTATCGGATGTTTACACTTGTGGTTGCCTCTACTGCTCTACAGAGCCAAATGCCAATGGGTTTTACCCTACCAATTGCCAATGCTTATCTTAAAGATGCCATGGTTGTCACTGGATATAAGAACTATGTCATCAACATATACTATCAAGTAGACACATTCAGCACTCGAGTGACGATAAAAGATTGAATGATCTGCCTCACACCGAGTCATACCAAATTGTTGAGCAAAGACGACATACCAACCAAGAAGACTCTCCATGAGCAACAAATCCAAGAGATTGCTCCATATAAATCTCTTCTTACAAATCTCTATTGAGGAATGCATTTTTAACATTCAATTGATAAAGAGGTCATTGTTGAAGAGTAGTCATGGCTACAAATAAACTAATAGAAACCATCTTTGCCACGGAAGAAAAAGTATCACCATAATCCAAATCGAAAGTTTGTGTAACCTTTGACCACAACACGAGTTTTAAGATGATCAATAGTACCATACCATCAAGACCAACTTTGATAAAAAAAAACCCACCTGCAACCAACAACAGATTTACAAGACGGTAATAGGATTAGCTCCTAGGTTCCACTATTATGTAGAGCACTTAGCAAGGCTTCCAAGATTAGGAGTTATGATCCTAAATTGAAAGAATTAATCTGAAAAATTTTAAATTGTTTTATTCTATTGATTTATTTAATATAGTACATCAACTTCTATATATAGAGAACTGTAAACCTAAAGTAATGATTACAAAAAGATCTTTAGAATCTTCTAAGAGCTTCTAACAACTTCTAATAGTACACTTAATATTCTACTAACAACAAAAGGAATTAGGGAAACTAGAGTTCGAAGATAATTTCTATTTATATAGATATTCCAAGATATGATATTGATATTATGAGATATTCCCATAGTAACATCAAGCCAAAATATAGATTTCCCATGAGAAAATTCAGTAACAGAAAAAACAGAATAAAGAACCTTCCAAATTCTCTTTTTTCTGTTCCATAAGCTCGTACAGTTCTTACTGAAGAAAGTGTCTCCAGAGCAACCTGCATAGAAAAAATATTAATAATTAAAATAAGATTCTGGGCACTGCTTCAGAAACAATATATACGTGTATAATGTATATACGTCATTTGCACAAGCTGTGAAATCGTGGATTAACTTTGCAGCCTTTCTCTGATACCTATTTAAGCAAAAAATTACATGCTTCAACCCATCAGCAATACCAAGATGTACATAAAACTAGAAGGGAAATATCTATGGTTAATTTAAATTTTGTAAACATTTAAGCACATTTATCACCTTAGTCAGATACCTATTTAATTTAAATTTCCATCTTCAAATGACAAAGAACTGTTCATTTCATACAAGATGATTTATGGTATCTAGAGTTTAGAAGATGATTTGTCTGTTATTCAGTCTCATTACATACATTTGATATATATACATACGTTGATATATAGTTTAGATTTTCAGACACTTATAGGAAGGGAAATAGGTGTGCAAATAGTTTAGCTGCTTATGGTCTTAGAAGTTTAGTTTTTACTTGGTGGGATGGATACCCTCTCTGTACACATAGATGGGGCATCCCAGATTACAAATTGTCTGAGTGGGTTTCGATTTGGTCCCAACACCTTTGTATTTCTTTTTCTTTTAATTGCATAAAGAGTTCTGCAGATGATTAGTACAAATTATAGTGCTAACTTGGATAGGATTGCAAGCCGGATCACGATGTGATAGCATTCTTTCTACAGATCAAAAAAACTATGTACATGTGTAGATGTAAAAAGTAAATACAATCAAGGAAAAAATTTCAAACAGAGAAATTTAATAAAGCTCAAAATGTTTTATTATGGATACAAAAATAATTTCACTAGTATGATTGAAAAACGGATACAGACAGATAGGAAGAAAGGAGATTTTATAAAAAAAAAATACAAAAACAAAAGAGAACTAAAAGACATAAGAAAATAGTAAAGCAAAGCTACAGGTTTAACATAAAGGGGAAGATGTTAACAATGCTTACTGGCCATAAACAAGAAAAATTGCAGATAAAATAGAACAAATCACCAAGGCAGATAATGCTAGAGGCCAAGATAAAACCATCAAATTAAGTATTGCTCCAGTCCCCTAGATATAAAATAAAAGAACAGTTAATACCAGATGGAAAGATAAAGTCATCAAACTAAAATAACAGGCTAATATGTAATGTAAGAATTAAAACCTGACAAGTGTTGCGTAATATCAGCTGAAGATCATTTCCTATTACATGGGATAATCGTTGACAATCTGCTGTGAGCCTGCTTGTCAAGTCACCAACTCTTTCTTTATCAAAGTAGGAGATGTCCTACATCACAGATAATAACAAACATAGGCCATAGAACCGAGGAAAAGAAAGAAATAGCAAAACAATACAAATAAATAACCAAAAAATTCTAATAAGCAAAAATATACGAACCTGAAAAAGAATTGTTGCATATAAGTTTTCTCGTAGATGCTTTACCTGAAAAATTATGCATGGAACACTGGATGGTGACCGGTGCTGTTAATCTTAGACAACAATTGTATTTTAAATAAAAAACAAACAACAGTGGAGTGGGAAAATGATCTACAATAGCTATAAGAACAAGAAGAAGAGGGTATCCCAAGCAATTATATGCATGGAATAAACAATTCAGTCAAAGTAGAAAGTTGAAGCTGTAGTAATGAGATAGGGACACGGAAATTGAATTTCTTAATTAAAAAGGCAATGGAGAATTCCCAAGTGAGATGTCTTAATGGAAATGTTAGAGCAAGAGAGTTATGGATAACAAAAAGTTTTTAATTGTGTTATCTAGTAGTTTAACCATTCATTATTAAGCATTGTCTTGCTTGCCCCAACAATGATCATGACATTTCCCGGCTTGAAATATTTCCTCAAAAGAATGCATGACAAAAACCCACACAAGAAAGCAAAAAGAGTCCCAATTCATAAAGTTACTATCAAACGAAAGCCACACAAAAGAAAAAAAAAAAAAAAAATTCTCCCTAAGTTAAAACA
>Ga0214544_1003228_pt1 | contig 34002 bp, 18 predicted proteins | sample CNSS3metaG_FD_160074 | JGI IMG/M metagenome (GOLD analysis project Ga0214544, IMG submission 160074) | Root nodule microbial communities from cowpea collected in UCLA plant growth center, Los Angeles, California, USA - CNSS3 | ecosystem: Host-associated > Plants > Roots > Nodule | place: USA...
TTTATTTATATGTATATATACTATATTATATTATATTATATTATATTATATTATATTATATTTTATGTGTAAATATATTATTTATTTATATATATTTTTTAGATTATTTAATAAATTATAAATAGTTCAGTAATTTAAGCGGGGACGGGTATTTGGGCGGGTATATATATATCCCCATCCCCATCCCCGGGAACGGGTTCGGGTAATACCCACGAGTACGGGTTTATTTGTCATCTCTATTCACAACTTTGCATCAGGAATGTATAACAAAGATAAACACAGCATGATTCTACCAATAATGACGATCTGACGGTGACTAATTTTTCTTGTAATAAATAGAGGTAATTGGATGTTACCTAACAGTACTCAGAAAAGTAAAGTTCACGTCCGCGTTTGGTTGATAGAAGAAAAATCAAGGAAGAGAATAAGTAACTTGTGAGAATCTTCACGGTTCGTCCCTGAAGCTGCATAAAAACTTGAATCGATTGTGCTCTAATTTCGAATCTTTCAAGTTCGGATCCGCACACTTACTGAATCAATTGGACACGCAAGACAAAGACTCGAATTTGCACTAATCATCCGTTGGCTATTTCTAAGGTACACACGACATAACTGTTTCTTTTCATTTTGTTTGTTTAGTTTAGTTTCATTTTCATGTTCTGAACTCGCAATTTGAGATACTCTTAAGTAGCGTTGACCTAATCCTCTTTCATGACTTGTTACTCCTCTGATTGTGGAAAAACAGAGAGAAAGAAAGCAAGTTGGTTATTCATGGACCAGACCACGCAGCGCGTTGTACTTCCAGCACTATTTCAAGAGAGATTGAGAATGGTATCGGAAATAGTGGAAAAAGGTCAAAGTAGTGAAAGCAACAAGCAGATACTGAGGTCAACGCTCAAGGATATGAACCCCGTGGTGCAAGAGATCAAGCACTACAATGAACACTTAAATCCACCCAGAGAAGAAATCAAAACCCTTATTTCAGAAAAGGATGCGAAAGAAGAGCTTGTGTGCAAATGCTTATCCAAAAAAATTTGTTTGGACAAGTGTCTCTCCTGGTTTCTGTGCAGATTTGGACACAAGAGGGATGGTTCATTTGCTGGTGGTGACAAGCAAGCTCTTGTGGCAAAAGATATTGAAGAGAAACTGTACAAAGTTAGGGAAATTCTTGAGCTTCTCAGCAAAGAGAATTTTGAGCCGAAGCTTGGTGGTGTTGGAGGACCTATCAAGCTTCCTTTTGGTGTTCCTGAAAACCCAGATTTCACTGTTGGCTTGGATGTGCCGTTGAGCAAGTTGAAGATGGAGGTTCTCAGAGATGGTATGTCCGTTATTATGGTGACTGGTTTGGGTGGAATGGGGAAAACCACTCTTGCTACAAAGCTCTGTTGGGATGAACAAGTCAAGGGTAAGTTTTATTTATTTGATGTACGATGATTTCATCAACACTTTGACTAGTTCTTCTTTTAGATGATTTCATCATGGCTTATCAATCATTCATAGCTTCTTCACACGTTATCTCTTTGCCGTCTAATATTTTACCATCAACTACTTGTTAATATCAACCACGTCTTTGTATTGAAAGAAAATTAGCGGCAGAAAGAGATGCCAGAAGAAATATATTGAGAAGTTGCATACATGGCATGCAAGTATTTCTTGAAGTTTTATTGGTAATAGATCAAGTGATGGCATGCGAAACATTTTAATCCATATTTCTGGAGGTAGAGGGAGTAGCTCAAACCAACATTTGGCTCGTTTTCTAGCGATAATAACTTTTTTTGTCAACTTCTGTGACAATGTTTGAAAATGGAAAGAGCCATTATTCACCTAAGATTGTTGCCAAACATGTGCATATTATCGTTTAAGAAGTTAATATGTGAACAAAAGGGTCCATGGTAATCCAACTTTCATCTTAAGGGCATAACCTGGACTTTTCCCATTTTATCCAAATGATATTTCAACAAATTAAACAAGCATTTTCTTTTAATCTGCATTATTTGTTTTTCTGTCTGGTGTTCTTATATCAGAATTATGCTTTTGCAACATCCACTGACAATGAAATGAACGTCTTTCATGATGCATTCTAAATAGTACAACATATTGAATACTATGTACTTACATATCACTTTGGATTTACCTAGGTAAATTTGGCGGAAATATTTTATTTGTCACCGTCTCAAAAACTGCCAACTTGAAGATTATTGTAGAAAGATTATTTCAACACTGTGGATATCAAGTACCCCATTTTCTAAGTGATGAAGATGCAGCTAATCAATTGGGACTTTTGCTTAGGCAAATTGGTAGAAGTTCAATGTTGTTGGTACTGGATGATGTTTGGCCTGGCTCAGAAGCGCTTGTCGAGAAATTTAAAGTCCAGATACCAGATTATAAAATTTTGGTGATTTCTAGGGTTGCATTGCTTAAATCGGACATGCAGATTATCTTAAAACCACTTGGTCATGATGATGCAGAAACTCTTTTCCGACATTATACGCACTTGGAAGAAAGTGGTGCAAGTATTCCTGATGAAGTCATCCAAAAGGTGCGAATTGAATTGGGTAATCTGTACTTTGTCTTTTTGTCTGAAGTTATTCACTTGAAGTAGACATCACAAGATTGTATTTTTAACAGCTGGAACCTCTTGGTTTCGCTTTAAACAACTCACCACTGAACTAACATAGAAGGGGAAAAGAAAACATATACAATAATAGAAACCAACTTTTGACCCCTCAAAACAATGATACATGCATTTTGGGTTTCAAAGTCATGGGAATTTGTTCATTGATTATTTTTTGTCGATAATCAGATTGTGAGAAACTGCAAGGGTTTACCACTTGCCATCAAAGTAATTGGGAGATCACTCTGTAATCAGCGTTCTGAACTGTGGCTAAAGATGATGGAGGAATTGTCCCAAGGTCGTTCTATACTTGATTCTAATGTTGAACTACTTACATGCCTCCAAAAGATATTGGATGTTTTGGAAGATAATATTGTCATCAAAGGGTGCTTCATGGACCTAGGGTTATTTCCTGAAGACCAAAGAATTCCTGTTGCTGCTCTCATTGACATGTGGGCAGAGTCGTATAGACATGATGATGACGGCAAAGAAGCAATGGCCATCATTAACAAATTAGACTCCATGAATCTAGTTAATGTCATGGTAGCAAGGTACAAATTACTATACATATTTTCTTGTAGGCCAATTAATCCTATTATATACGTAACATGAATTTATGCTCTATTAATTAAATGGCTTGTATAGCTTATGTGAGAAGCATATGTTTGATGATATAATAGTTCAAAATGACAGTTTATCTTGGTGAAATTAAGCATCGTGCATTCTGTAACTCTTCATTTATTCTTGTGAATTCAAGTTAAAATTTGTAACTTTTCTTTTTGATGGAGCTTTTTTTATAATCTTGTGAGAGAAATTTTCTTTCTGAAGGAATTAATTTCTGCTTATTTACCAGGAAAAATGCTACTAACACAGACAATTACCACTACAATAACCACTTCATCGTTCTTCATGACCTTCTGAGAGAGCTTGCAATTTATCAGTGCTCCCAGGAACCAATGGAACAGAGAAAAAGATTGATTATTGAGATAAATCAAAATAAACATGGGGAGAAGACAAAATTTCTTAGCTGGTGTGAACAGAAGCCCCAGCAAGTCACTGCCCACACATTGTCTATATCAACTGGTGAGTTATACCTTTTCTAAAATATATACTTACAAAGTAAAAAAAATGTAATAATGTTACAGTTATCTGCCATTCATTACTCTTCTACAACTAATGCCATATGGGTTGCATTTGCAGATGAAAATTGCCCTTCAGATTGGCCCCAAATGCAACTAGCTCAAGTTGAGGTTCTAATTTTTAATCTTCGAACTAAACAGTATTCCTTCCCAGGTTTCATGAAAGATATGAACAAACTAAAAGTTCTGACAGTCACAAATTACAGTTACTATCCTTCTGAAATCAACAACTTTGAGCTACTTGGCTCTTTATCCAACCTGAGAAGAATCAGATTAGAGCGGATTTCTGTTCCTTCCTTTGTTGCAATGAAGAATCTTACAAAGTTGTCCCTCTACTTCTGTAATATGAAACAGGCATTTGAAAACAATAACCTGCTAATTTCATACGCTTTTCCAAATCTTGAAGATTTGAATATTGACTATTGCAAGGATATGGTGGGATTCCCTAAGGGGCTCTGTGATATCATCTCCCTGAAGAAGCTCAGTATTACTAATTGCCACAAACTCTCTGCACTGCCGCAAGATATTGGAAAGTTGGAGAATTTGGAACTGCTAAGGCTCAGTTCTTGTACCGATTTAGAAGGGATACCTGATTCTATTGGAAGACTTTCAAATCTACGACTTCTTGACATCTCAAATTGCATAATCCTTCCTAATTTACCGGATGACTTTGGTAATCTGTCTAATCTACAAAATCTCTACATGGCAAGTTGTGCAAGGTGTGAATTACCATTCTCAGTCACTAATCTTGGGAATTTAAAGGTGGTGATATGCGATGAAGAGACAGCTGCTTCTTGGGAAAATTTCAAACCTATGCTTCCCAATTTAAGGATAGATGTTCCTCAAGTTGATGTTAACTTGAATTGGCTTCATCCAACTTCCTCCTAGTACTTGCTTCACACAGTTCAGGTTGTCTTTCAAAGAGTCAATGATCACACCAAAAAGAAAAAATGAACAAAATACAGATTTCGCGTGGATTATGGTAAAAGGAAGCTTACTGTTATTAATGCGTTCTGAAGGGAGTTTGCTGTTAAGGAACTCAAAAAACACAAAATCTTTGTGAATATTCAAGTTCTACTAAGAGACTCAATTTATGATCAGCTATTATATCCATCCTTTTATTATATATCCACAACTGAGGAAGCTGGAATATCTTGGAACACAGCCAAAGAATGTTATAGGAACCTATGCTTTTTGTTCATACTTTTCTTGAAGACTAGAAGATACCTATCATGCTAAGTGCAGCAGTGAAAATTTATAAACAGGTCAACCTGATCATGGCTGATGTTGTTGTTACAAGGTATGGTGGGAGGCTCTTGAATAATTTGATGTGCTGTAAGATAATCTTGTAAAAGCCACTTATAATTATAGACAGGAAAGAATCCAGATCATGCCAGTGCAACAGAGAAAATTTATGTACAGGTCCACCTGAACATGGCTGATTCTGCTGTTTCTCTTAAGTAACTTGATGTGCTGTATAATGTCTTGTAAAGCCACTTATAACAATGCACAGGAAAGAGAGCTCTGCTATTCTGGTTTGATTTTTCTGCATGGAATTCTCGCGAAGAAGAAAGCTTCTACCTTGATGTGGAAATGGAAGAAAAATGACAGATAAGAAGCAAATAGGAGGTTATTTTCATAGGGCCACTTAAAAGTATCCCCATTTTAAAATGACTCGAGGAAAAAAAGTTTTGGTTGTTTTTAAACTTTTTGACAGAGTTAAAGTAACCTTTTTATAACAATTTTAAAAATAATTAGTACTTAAGAAAAAAATTGGGTAAAAATAATTTTATTTAAGTTTTCTCTGTTTTTTTTTTCCAATAACTAGAACATGTAAGGGAAAATTCTGATTTCTTTTCTTCATCCAAACCATACATCTTTTTCATTCTTGTCTTTTATTTATATCTTATTTTTCAAATTTGTTGAACTTAGAAGTTTAAATGATAAAAACAATGACATCTTCCTGCAGATAGGTAATTTGTTGCGAATGTGAGTACTTTTTCTCAGCAGAAGGACGAACGTGTGAAGTAGAAGATTGGCAGAAATTTGGTACATCCAAGATTTGGTTATGATGCGATGTTTGGTGCAGTGTGGAAAAGAAGTGACTCAAGTTGAATTGGCTTTTGTATTTTGCATTCGTAAAACACGAAAACTAAAACTAACGTTAACAATTCATTCCTGGTAAAATATGTATGAATTATTTTTTAGAATATCTATTTCCTTGATAACTAATTAAAATTTATAATAGATTAAAAAAACTAAAATTTATAACGAGAATATTATATAAATTATGTTTGGTTCACTCAAACTTCTCACATTACTTGAAAATTTACTTGCAGATGGAAAAAATTATTTATATGCATTATTCTTCTTTAATTTATTAAGATGTATATCATTTATAAAATTAACATGAAAGCTTAGTAGGCATGAGCTCAGAACAAATTATATTATAATTAATGTTTGTAAAATTAAATATGTTTAAGAATAAAATTATATTTGAGATTTATAAAAAAAAGCTTATATTATGAAATATAAGTCTATTTTTAATAATTGATTATTTTCTTAAAAATAGAATTTAATTTAAAGATAAAGACCAAGATGATAAATTATAGAAGGTTAAAAAAATTACTGAAATTTTCAATTACATTATTGTAACAGAATAACTCTTAAAAATTTCATTGAGATTATATTTTAGCAAGGTTTATTGACAAAAAATAGGTAGCTAAAAGCCATTAGATTAGTTATTGTTCATTTATAAGTGTTTGATGTTTGTTAAAGTAAACAAAAGTAGACAAGTTAGTATGATGCATAATATACATTTTAATATTATATTGATGGAAAAACAGTTTTTAGTGTTTATATTTAGTTTTCAATTTTTATTATAGACCAATCAAGTATGTCTTTACTTCAATTATAATATTTGTTATATTCTAATTCTCCTATTCATCTTACATTACTATTTATGTTTGACAAAATAATGTAATATTCAAAATATATATACCTAGAAGCAAAGATGTCAAAATGGTTTCAATCCGTGAGCCAATCCGGTTCACCAAGAATTTGAATCGGGTTAGGTTGAGAAAAATTTAGTTTTTTCAAAGGTGAGTTGAATGAACCCGATTCACTTAACCCATGGGTTAAATGGGTTCGAATGTGGGTTGACCCACTTAACTCACCAACATTTTCCTACAATTATTTTTTTAAATTTGTTATAATTATCTACTACTTCTAATCATATAGGTTCACATTTCATATTTTTAAATACTAAAATATTGCTTAATAATATAAGTGATGAAGGGAAAAAAATTGTATAACGAAAAATATTAAATTTATAAAATTAAAATTCATAGAAATATTATATAAAGTTATAATTTTTTTTTACTAAACCCCACTGATAAAATCAAACAATTTCTTAATTAGTAAAAAAAAAAATTAACTAGAATGACATGTGTGACTTAAAAAACCGATGGAATAATGCATTTTTATATTATCATTTACTGACAAATTACAAAATATTATTTTATATATGATAAGTTTAAAATATGTATTTTAATTATATTAAAAGTCATATATATTAACAGTGATTATTAGTTCAAATCACACGTGACAATTAATTTCTTCATCATTATAGTTATTTTATGTTATATATTTACTTTATTTTAACATTTGTATTCATTTAAAGGCTAGTTGTTCTTAAAAAAAAAAACACTACATCAATCCCAACTTTGCCTTAAATGTATCCAATTTAATTGTTATTTATTAATTTGGATAGAACTGGTATTTTAAATTATGAATACAAGACCTAATTAAAAAGAGGGTTAAATATTTTTTTGATATTTTGGTCCTCAAGTTTCAGTGAAATTTAGAATTAGTTTATTTTTAAAAGTTTTGACCAATTTAGTTCTTCATCTTTAAAAATATGTGAATTTAGTTCTTTTAACCAAATTTTGTTAAATTTATCTGACGTTTCAATCTCATTTTGTGATAGTATTTGAATTGTTTACACCATTTGACACATTTTCGCTTCAGTGTTAACTCAAATATTATCATAAAATGTATTTAAAATGTCAAATAAACTTAACAAAATTTGGTAAAAAGGACTAAATTCACGTATTTCTAAAGATGAAGGACTAAATTAGTATAAAATTTCGAAGATGGACTAATTCAAAATTCACTGAAACTTGAGGGACAAAAATATATTTAACCAATAGTAACAAACCATTCTCTCAATTCAACTAAATTAGTGCAAAAAGACATCACATTTAAAATAAATAAAAAGTAAGTCCTAAACAATTAGTCAACGCCTCACAAACTAAATATCAAAGAATATTACGCGATAAATTTTACGAAAAAAATGTACAATCAAAAGAAAGAAGAAGGAAAATAAAATAAGAACATAACAAAAATATAAATGGAGAAAAACGAACACAAAAAATAATATTGTATATATTCTCCATTTTCAAACTATGATGATACACTTACTCGACTGAAGTTGGCACATACAAAGATAACAAGATATTTTCTAAATTGTACCGTTTTGTAATGTCCAATTATTTATCTTAAAATTTCATAGATTTTAAGTACTATAAAAATTTAATTAAACGTTAAGGTCTTGGCATTAATCTCACGTATGAATTAATAAAATATTTCTTTTTCAAAACAGATTTATAACTAAGAAGATGTTAACAGGTTAGTTTGCAGCACGTTGTGCAGGAGCATTACCTTGTAAGATTCTGCTTCAGCATGATTCAGCCATGACCGTGATTATCAACAGAACCATCGGAGAAAGAACACCAACATCCTTTCACTTTGTCCTGTCAATACTAATGCCCATACACACACAACACCTTCGAACATGCCACTATTTCCTTCTTCGGGACACTACTCATCTCTACTACCTGTAACCCATAAATTAAGAACACCTAATCATAAACCAAGACGTAGTAACACCATTTCCATAAATATACAACTTTTTTTTTTGTTTTTGAACATTAATGTATGTTAGAAGTCTCACATTAATTATAAATAAGACAATTTCATAATATATAAGTGAGATGTAAAATTCATCTTACAAAATCGGTTTTGTAAAATTGAATTACATAGACTAAAAAAATATTTAACCCTTCTTTTTTCTTTGGGCTTAAATCTAGTTGCTTTATTTTGTTACAAAAGTAAGTAATGCTTACCAAAATTAGGCCCGTTTGAGATTAAGAATTAGGACTTTGGAAAATGGTTATGGTTGATGTTAATGTTGAAAGTCAAAATATTTGATTGAATATCATATTATAAGAGTTGTTTAGTTATGTTTTATCCTAACTTTCTCTTCATTTATACGAACTTAACTTGTTAGTTTATTTATTTTTCCTGTTTTAGTGTATTAGCGACTCTTAAGAAATCTATAGACATATCTTTAGAAAAGAAAAATCATAATTTAATTTATTTAGATAGTAAAAAATTGTATGCTTATAATATTGAAGCACCTTTATGGTATTTTGTAAGAAAAAAATATAACTTGATTGTCTAGGTTGTAAAGGTGTTTAGATTGTCTACTGTTGAGTTACAATTGTTTGTCACTACTGAAACATGCAAATAGTTGCTATGGACGAAGAAATTATTCTTATAGGAGTTTGATTTTCCTCTATGAAGATATATACTATTGTAGACAGTTAGAGTAATGGTAATAATTGAAGTTTTCATCCAAGATATAAACATTTTGACGTGATGTATAATGGGAAATGAGATGATTTAGATGGTAAGTTGTTAGAATTAGGAAAGATTGATATCGATGATAGTATCATGATAACTAATATATTATAATTTAGCACGAAAAAAAAGTTTTAAGTTTATTGTGTAATCATGGATTAGTTGGGTATATGGGTTATGTAGGCTTAAGCGTATAAAGGATATTTTTCATCCTTGTTTTAGTGAAGAAATGTAACAACACTATGTATAAAACAATCTTTATGAAAATAACATATATGGAAAAAGGTAAAATCATTGTGACATATTAATACAAAGAAATCAAACATCATAAATTTCATAAAATTTTGACAGCATTTCACATTGGTATCTGAAGTACACGAAATGAAAGTGACCAGTCATGATCACAATCAAGTATGTATCCAAAGAACAATACAAATTAACCTCAATCGAAATTTTATGAAATTTATGCATAAACCTCAATGTACACGTTGTAGCAAATTATGAAAAATAATTGTGTCAAACTGTCTGATCGGACAATTCAAGATTTAATACAAACGATTAAAAATTTAATTATTTGTACTAAATTTCAAACGAGAACTAAATTTCGCTTAGTGTATACTATAAGTATAATAAATCTACATATATAAAATAACACTAAATGCAACAATAATATTCAAAAATGAAATGTAATTAGAATTATTTAAACATGCATATATCTAATAATAAATATAATTTTATTTTGTAATTTTACAAATATTATTATAAAATTTTTAATAAAAAAAGAAATAGGTCAAAAAAATTAATAAAAAAAATAGTCTAAGACTAAAACTATAATGACAAATAAAAAAAATACAAGCAATTATATACATACAACGAACAATTATATACATATAATGAAAAACTAACATCTTCTAATTGAAAGACGAACTTGGAAAGGGAGGCTAGGGTCTTCGCACGCTGCTGGCCAAATGGGGACGAAGAACAAGTGAGACGAATCTCAAGACGATGCAAATGGGGATGAAAATGCAAAATAATCGGTTCAAAACGCGTAAAATCAATCCATAATCAAATGCCAACAAGTTTGATGGTGAAAAACGTTCGAAACTCACCTGAAGGGGGTCAGAATGGGGTCGCCGACGGGAAACGCTCGCGGAAATATGAACAGCGTAAGGTTTTTGCGTTTCGCGCAGAGATAAGCAAAACTTAACATCGGTGATGCGGGGGTCTGGCGTTAAATGACGTCAGTGATGGGGGCATCCGACGTTAAGGGACGTCGGGATGCGGGGGTCCGACGTCCTTTTTAAATGACATCGAAGTTCTTTTAAGCAAACGTTAAATTACGTCTGACCTCCTGGTGTGGACAGACGTTTAAAAAGTCCCATAATTTACAAAAAATGCAGTTAAAGTTTACTTCTAACATTTTTTTATGATTTATTTTTGTTGATGATACTCACCTGATTTTGCATTTTCAAAAAGAAATTCAATCACTTATTATTTTTTTATTAAATTGTTATTTAAAGTATTTTGATATAATTGGGAACTGAAAATAATGAATTATAACTTATGTGGTGGATAATGTAGCATGTCCCTGTGTTTTGGCACTAATCTCAGGATTTACGAAGAATGCAGTGAGCTCTAATCTCTCCATTGGTAAACTTTTGTGTTTTGTGATTTAAGGTAAGTCTATCATCATCACTACCAACACTCTTTATGAGTAGGGATTACAGTTACATGTTTTTTAAGCTATTAATTTAAATTTATAGAAATTACAAGTTTGACTGAAAATATAAACCCATTAAAAGCACATTTTAATTATAAGAATATTCTCGAAAACAGAAAATAAAAGTCACCTTAGCATGCCTGCTGATGCAGTCATTATAAAAGTCCTTGGATGACATTCAGGCATACATAAAACTCCTTATACTAGTCTCCTTTGGGTCAGATAAATTAAAATTATAGTTAAATTGAAGCAATTCTACAAAAATATATATTAAATTAGAGTTCTTTGAAGTTGACATCTTCAATATTTTATACAACTATTATATAATTAAATATATTGCTTTTTATTTTAAAATTTTATTTGTATTCATTATTATCGTCTGAATATAATATTGGCTTAATTACTTGTTTTTTTTTTTAATTTGTTGGTTTGGTTCATTTTTGTTTCTTTATTATTTTTTTGTCTAATTTGGCTATCTAATTCTTTAAAAAAATTTTCAATTTGGTATTTGTCGTTAAATTGATGTTAACACCGTGTTGTACATGTCACGTGTCGTTCTGTGGAATTTTCAATTTTATTTATATATTTATATATTTATTTATTTATTTATTTCATTCTTTTTAAAATTAAATTGTCACGTGTCACATCATGGTTGTGACATGTGTCAGTTGAGTTTTTTTTTTAAAATAAAAACACTATCATGTGGCAGGTCATGATTATGTCACGTGTCAAGCTAATCGTGATTGTTTTTAATTTGGTCTCTCAATTTGAAATTTTGATTCAATTTAGTCAACCTATTTTTTAAAATGATTCAATTTTGTCCTATCCAATTTGATAACAAATTAATAATTAAGCTTAACTACAAATTATATATTCATGTTAAAATAATTTTTTATCATTTATACATCAAATCACTCCCTAAATGTTCATGTTATTTTATTTCTTACATTTTTTCACTTGTAATTTTTTGCACTTAAAACTTTTACACATTTAACAAAAAAAATTGAATAGTTAGGTGGAGTAATTATCTATAAATGTATTAAAAATTATTTTAGCATTTATATATAAATTGTAATTAAGATTAATTACTAATTTGGTCTTTAATTGAAGAGGACAAAATTCCATCATTTTAAAAAATAGGGGGACTATATTGAATCAAAATTGTAAATAGAGGATTAAATTGAAAACAGTCACGACATGTGACACAACCATGAACTGGCACGTGGTAGTTTTTTTAAATAAAAAAATAAAAAAATAAAAAAATAAAATTTTCTCAAGTTGACATGTGTGCACAATCATGATGTGACACGTGGAATTTTTTTTAATTTAAAGAAATAAAAAAATTGAAAATTCCACAAAATGATACATGGTATTGACAAACACTATGTTAAAGTCAATTTAACGGTATTGACCAAATTGAACCTTTTTAAAGAATTAGAAAATCAAATTGAACAAAAAACAAATAAGGAGACCAAAATAAACAAATTAGGGGACCAAATCAGTATTTAAGCCTATAATATTTCATCATAAAAAATCATTTATAAAAAAAAAAAGTTAATAATAGAAAGAAGAATAAAGAAAAAGAATAGAATATCAAATACTAGTTTTCTGTATATTACTGTCAAGGGAGAAAAATCCATATTTATAAATAGAAAAGACAACTGAGAAGGTATAACTCAAGGATTACATACTTAAGACAAATAATATAAATATCATCAATAATAATTAAGTCGAGTAACTATCAACAATCCAATGGACAATTCATAATTTTCATAACAATTGAATAGTTGTTTGAGAAAAAGTGAGTTGTTAATAGAAAAAAGCCATTTACTTTTTGGTTTTGAGGAGGTCACATACGTAGCACCATTTTCCTTATACAGATTTCTTCCATGGCTTACGCAGGTTACATATGGTAAGATGATGCCAGCTTCCACTGTGCAAGTCAAGTCTATGTTTTCTTCAACACCACCATTTTCAATATAAACTATTATTCAATTCTTATAATATATAAGACTTAAACTTTTATTAAAAAAGTTATTGGAACTTATCTTACATTTAAAATGTGAGTTACAGGTTAAAACTTTTAAATTAAAAAATGATTGTAAAAATAGAAATTAACTCTTTAAAATTATTCTTGGAATATTTGTATGTATATAATAAGAATTATAATATTACACACATTGCACAATATATTACCATATGTTTGGAACACACCCTTCTGTAGATCGCTATTAATATTAATACAATTTTACTTGATACCGAATTATGAAGGTTAAAGTAATTTAAAAAAAAAAAAAACTAAAATCGGGCAATGTTGGTCATTCCATTACGTTAGCCTTAACTAATGACATTCAGATTGTGATGACTCACGCCAAAAGATATATATGACAAATTTGACTATAATTCTTCGAGAATAGTTATTTTCTTTGCGACATGTAGGTTTGTCCAAGGGAGGGGATTTAACTATTTTATTTTTCTTTTAAAATAAAAATATAATAATAAAATTATTTAAATCCTTTATTAGTCTTACTTACATGTCATGTAAAGAAAATATTCAAGAAATTTTAATCAAACATGTCATATGTCGTTAAGGCTAATGTAACGGAAGGGTTAAAGGGTTAACATTGTCCAGTTTCAAAGAAAATTGAGATATAGTTGAATAAAAAAGTATTGAAAAATAATTTAAATATTTGATCTAGAAATTAAAGTACTAATTATTAATTAAACCTTTATAAATTCAGAATTTTGGAAATCTCTAACTTTTGTTTATCCAGAGTAGGAATGTCAACGAGACAGGTAGGATACATGTAGTAGCTCCTCTATATCCTATCCGATAGATCAATATTTGCCATTCGTACCTATATCTTTCGAGTATATGTTATGCGGATACCTGCATATAATTTTTTAATATCTACAAATATTCACATGTACCCGTAGGTATTTACAAAAAAATAAAAATAAATATTTAACAACATATTTTAGTCGTAAATTTAAATAAAATAAGATACATAACATTCATAAATTTTAAACAAAGTCCAAATAATCCATTTAAATATAGTTGAATGACAGTTTACAAACAAATGATTTTTTAAAAAAAAAACTAATAGATAAAAAAATAACTTATTCAAAATTAATATGTTAATATTTTAATCATTTTTTTAAATTTAAATTAGAGTATAGCGGGTACGGGTATTCACGGATACGGATACTATGATACCCGTACCCGCTCTGTTAACATGCGGGTATTAAAAATACTCGTACCCATTATTCGTCGATATCCATTTATAATATCAATTTCCTACTCGTTGTGAATTTTATCCACAGATATCCGTAGGTATAAATTTTTTTTACATCCGTGATATGGGTCATGTTCTAATGCATCCATGGGTTGTGTCCCTATTACTATATATATAAAAGATATGGAAAGGTATCACCATTTTTTAATAAATATTCCCAAAAGATAAGATCAACAATCATGCAATAATTCTAAGAATTACATTCTAAGTGAAAATTCTTTAAAAATATGAATTGTTGAAAGTTAGAACTTGATCGTAAAAAATTAAATGTTGTTCACTTCGAAATCATTAAAGAAACCTTTAATAAAATGATGCAACACAAATCTAATAGATTATTTTAAAGGATAAATAATCGATTATAAAATTCATAATTCATGATTGAATATGAAAATTCAACATAAAAAATTCAATATTAAAACGCAAAATTAATTATCGATAAATGTATTTAGATTACGTTTCAGATAATCAATTATTACTAAAAAAATTCATTATTTTTAATATAAAAAAATCTTTACTTAGAAACGAATTTTAGAAATAAAAAATAGTTAGTCACTATAATAACTAATTTAGATACCAATTTACAAAATTAAAAATTGTTGATTATTAAAATAGTCAGTACTATAAAAAATTATAATTAGTCATTAATTAATTAGAGACCACTCTACAAATTAATCCATCTTGGTAGTCAAAATTTAGATAACTAATTTTTTGTAACCAATTTTTTTCTTTTAAAATCAAAACCATGATAGCTAATTTTAAAAATCAATTTAATGACCAATTATAATTTTTTATTTATAATAGCAACTATTTTAGTAACTAATACTTTTTAGTTTAATAAATTAATATATAAACAATAATTATTAATTAGTTATATTGGTTAGAAATTTTCTTCGATTATAATCATAGATTATGATACAAGATTAAATGGGAATATCTGACTCGAATAAATACAAGTGAGCGGATCTTGTTTTAACATAATCAATAATAATATTTTAAAACACTATCAATTTTGAAAAAGAAAACCTCAAAGACATAAGATAAATATAACCTAGATAAACTAAAACGAAATAATACTAATTCATAATTTAATACTTTCATATAAGAAAATAAAAACGCGCATACAGTTGTACCAAGGTTTATTGTGATTTTTAAATGTTAAGGAGCCTTAATGTTTCATATGTAATAGTCAACAAGATGCTTCATAGCATTTACTCTTCACTTATTCTTTTTTTTTCAAATAGGGTTCTTTAACCCGTTCCTGTTAGGATGCAGGCATCGATGTTTCATATTATATATATATAAAGCATTGATTCCTTTCATGTATTTAGATCCATATAAACTAATGAACATTTTCCAAGTCTTGTCTTGACGTAAAGTACTGTGATATTTCTCAGCAATAACTTCTATACGTGAAATAGTTATAAAAGAAACTCGAACAAACTTTTCTATAAAGAATTAGTCTCTTATTTAGTAATTGTCCACACTTACCCTCAACTTAGTATCACAACTGGAAACAATAATAATATAAAGTACGACTTAATAAAAAAAACTTAAGCTTTATAGTAAGTAATTTATCTATAATTAATAATATATATATATATATATATATATATATATATATATATTTATTTATTTATTTCTTTATTGGCGAATCATTGTGTGGTTGAGACGACCTTGATCTCAATTTTTTTTATATATAAAAAAAGATTAAAATAGTTTTTTAATTTTAATTTATTTTATATGTTTAGTACCAAAAACTTTTATACCTTTATATAAAGATTTTGAGGTCTGAAGATATTTGTTGAAATCTCGAGACCATACACACATAAAAGAGAAAAAAAAAATTATATAGTATAGTTTAATAAAATGTAAAGCAATTTGAATTGACTATGGTTCATTAAGTCTTGTCCTGATACAAACATTTGACGTTGATCAAATTGTTTTAAATGTTTAAATTGTATTTTAATGACATTTTGTAGAAAAAAAATCAATATATTCACTAACACAAAGTAAGTATATTACGTCACTCAATTTATGTCTAACAAGTAGATATCATACGTGAAAATTGTCAAAGTTTACGTTTAAAATATAAGCACAAGAGGTAGAAATTGGTTTTTCCGTCGTGCATATTTAGCCAAATGTAAATTGGTTTCTTCAGTTCCCTTAGTGTATTGCGAACAAAAATTCTTGATTGCGCTTACAAAAGCATTGTGCGTGATAATGACTATTGGTATGCGCCTAAAGTATGCATTTTTTTGTTATTGAGGTTAATTTTTCTCATCTTTTATCTTGTTTTAGCTTAATATTTATGATCATGATTTTGTAAATTCACTATAAAAATAGTTAGAAAATGTATTTTGACTTAATTTTCTTTGATAACTTTTATTAGATTGTTTAAATGTAGAATATTCACGTATAACATATTGATCACAAATTTAGATTTACAAAGATTGGTGATATAAAATTTTAAAAAATTCATCATTTACCATATGTTTTTTTATTTTCTTAATATTTTTTACCTATTTTTTTATATTTTATCGCTTTATTTGAGATATTCATACTACTTAGAAAATTATGGAAATATTTGTAATGTATTCTTGTACTGTATGTTGATTTCCTATAATTTTAGTGAAGGTAAATTTTAGCGAAAAATAAAAAACAAATCTACAATAATTTATGTATGTTGTCTCTATAATATAAGCAAATTTATATTTAACCTCAACAAAAGAGAATTGAACTACTTGTGAAGTTGAATAACATGAAATCTAAACAAAAAGGAGAAGAAGAATTGAAGGTGGAAGTCATGGATGACATCTAGTGAATGAGTGCCCTAACCTTATCTCCTTTGTGCTTTCTCTCCTTTTATTGTGTCTTTATTCCATAAGTGAGCAGTTGAGCCAAAACTTAGGTTTGTTGGACGTGATTTGTAAACAATAGTCTCATGCTCTCTGTTTATAAATCTTGCTAGTCTAGGATTAGCTCCTGATTGGCTAGACCTCATGAGGCTTTTTGGTTCATGTTTTGGCTTAAGTAAGAACAAGATTGGCTAAGCAAGAAGTTAAGGTTTTGGTGTAAAAGTGGTGTCTAAGGTCTTATATGTGTAAGACTAATGTTATATAACCATATAGAACCACAATCTCTCAATGACCATAACTATGCCATGACCATGACCATAACCTATATGAAATATATATATAACCTATCATGTTGGCTTGGCTAGCTTTGTTTTTTTCCTTTATTTTCATACACTTTTTCCTTTACTAAACCTTACCAAAAGAGTTTTAAAGTTTCAGATATATCAATAAAAAAGTAAACTTAATCTATTTTTTTGTGTAATTGTAAATATTAAAGAGACAATTGTGAAAATTATCTTAAAGTTTAAGAGAAATAAAATAAGTGCATATTATGTTTAATAAGTTAAGCATGAAGAACACTTACGAGTGATTTCTCCCTTGGTGAATATAACTATTCGTTGTGCGAGACACAGCTTTTTGTATAGTGCTAAGCCATTATGTTTCCCAAGCAAAGTGATTATGAAATTATTTCTCTTCTTAGCTTCAAACTTCCACTTCTTTACAATAAATTGACACAAAAGTTAATTAATTACTTCTATATATAAAAGAAAAAGTATTCGAATCCTAATTTTTCATAAAATAAACAAAAGTAACATATTGATATCTATTAAGATGTCATCTTTGTCAAACTAAGCTAATAATAAAGTCATAATTTAATTAAGGTAATGAGTGTGATGCCTGGTGTAAGATGATGAATCGCTTGTGAATGCTCATCTTCTTGGATTACAGCTGAATAGCGATCTCTATTTAACGTGAACTACTCATATGTGTAAGACAGTGACTTCATAATTGATGACTTAGACTTCGCAACTACTCAAACTAAATAAGCTACTATGGCGATCACGGTTGTAATCATGTTTCCAAAATTTTCGGTATTTTTTTTTTCCATATAAGCCAACGAGCTTTAAGAAAATTGAATGCCCTTGTTTACAGTTGCATATTTCAGATCCATTGTGAACCATCTTATTATACTGAAAAAAAAAAAATAAAACATAGTGAGAATGCAACATGCTCCAAATCGAATCCCTCAAAATATGAACAATAGTTGTTTATAGTTAGCCACTTTGACGGTGTAAACCCCGCCAGGTTATGAATCCCACACTTTCATTAAAAATAAGAGGAAAAAGTCTCATGTATTTGATGAGAAGACAATAAGAGCGTCCATATCCTAAAGTTGAATTTAAACTGATATATTATATATATATATATATATATATATATATATATATATATATATATATATATATTATAATTTAAATAACAAACATAATACTTGTTTACCTTTTATCCACATTTGAACATTTTCCACATGAAGTTTCATAGAAAATATATATAATCAATTTCATATAGTTATTGGTGACCAACCGTAGGAACCACGCAAGAAAATGATGGAATAAAAATGAGGAAAATGCATACAAATTGCTGATTCTTGGTGCTATATATTGATTATGAATGTGTTGTTCCAAGCGTTCTAAAGTTCCATTGTTTGAAATGACCTGGTAAAATAAGCCTTCAAAATCCAATTGTTCGTAGTCATTGCAGGTCTGATTTAGAAGGAGGAGGAGAGTAGAATTCAAATTAATTGGAAGCATCAATCGTGATTTCAAAGGTATATGCATAACTTATACGCGTATGTGGGTAGCCAGAATACCATAACTATAACTATCATGGATCTATACTTGAAACCACTCTTATTAGTATTCCATTATTGTATGCAAATATTGCTTAATTAAATAAAACAATTTCAACAAAAGCAAATTCAGTTTCATTTCAACCATTATATATATTATATCCGAATTTATGAATTTGTCTCTGTTTTGACAAAAAAAAAAAAATCCTTATACTGATCGACTACGTGTATGAATTCAGATAATATCCAATTTTTTTCAATTAATTATATAAACAACGATGGATACATATATATCTACCCGTTATACATGCCTTAGTACTCATATCCTCTTATGTTACTAAAGAACCTAATATATATATATATATAATATAATAATAATTATTATTATAATATTATTATTATATTAGTATTTAGTTTTATAATCCATATGTATTATTAATTACAATAAATTAAATATTTTATATCTCACATTTTAATATTTTTACATTTTTTTAATAATTTTTATTTATTGTTTTTCTTTCACATAAAATATGTGACCGTCAATTTTAAGTATTTTATCATCCAAGCATATCTTAGGAATATCAACGGGTCATGTCGGGTTGGACACGAATAATGCTTACTCGTTACCTAACTTGCAAAAAAGAAAACATTTATCTATTACCTGTTTGTTTACTCGTTGGATATCTATTTAAAAAATATTCATAAATATTTTTAAAAATCTTAAAAATCGTGAGTACTCATGGATACCCGCATACTAAGAAATATTTGAAAAAAAAATATATTTTATAAATTTTTTAAATAAAATTCAAATGAAATTAATATAAAAAATATATATTAAATTAAATATAAGTTAACATTTAATTTTATTTTATTTTTAATTAAATTTAACTTAATAAAAAATAAAATAAATTTTATTTTTATTTTTTTGCGGGTAATGAATATCATGGAGTACGAGTAATATGATATCGGTACCTGATCCATTTATGAACATGTATTAAAATATCCGCTACCCACTTTTCGCGAGTAATAAATATTCGTGGGTAATAACTATCTGTCGCGGATTTTATCCAATGATATCTGTGAGCAGAAGTATTTTTGTTGTCCCTAACATATATTTTTATTAACTTTTATCTTTAATTTTTGTTTTATTTGGATAACTTTGTTTTACTATAATAATTTTCATTATTCCTTAAACAGCTTGCTAGTTTGAGATTTATATTTCTTATATATTCAAGGTATTTTTCATCTTAGCACATTTTCAATTATATATTTGTTTTCATTGGTGTAATTTGATTGAATGGTGTATCAAATTATTTCTAATAAGATACACATATGATATTTTTAATTCTTTTTAATATTTTTATTTATTGTTTATTTTGATAATGGAGAATACCGTTTTGATGTTTTTTTTACATAATTTTTTTTATTTTTTAACTTATTATCATAAGTATAATTTATTGTTGTTATCGTATAAAGACATTTTATTTATTAAAATATAATAACTTATTTTATTGTCATGAATTTATTTTATCATCATCTAATATATATCGAAGTTTAAAAGGTAAAAAATTTATACTAAATTTTAATTATAATTAATTTAATATTAGTTCTTTGTAAGATTTCGTGGTGTACTATAATTTTTATGAATGCATGAAAGAAAAAAAATTTAATAGAATTTATAAAAAAAGTAAAAAAACATTTAAAATATTTTTAAACTTGAACAATGATTTTTTTTTTTAAAAACATGAATATGAAATAATAAAACTCGTTTTAATGAAAATTCATTCTAGTTTCCCGGTATTTTCCCTAATATGAATAATTTAGCATGACAAATGAAAAGGTAAACTTTGCTGAATTTAAAAAAGTAAATGAGTAAATAAACTAATAAAATCCCACGTCATAATCGGTGAAACTAAAAGAGAATAAAAAAGTGGAAACTAATTAAATGGTTTTACATATATATGCAGGCAGCAGCACTTACAAAGCCTGTTCCCACTGTAAACAAAAGAAAGGTCGCGTGAAAGGTTGGTTATTAAGTATTAATGGAAGAGACCAAAAAAGGAGGAGTTGGGTTTCCGAGGATGATGAAGGGTCCCTTTGGTGTTCCTGAAAAGCCAGAATTCAATGTTGGGTTGGATGCTCCATTGACCAAGCTCAAGATGGAGCTTCTCAATCGTCCTAAGTCCATCATTGTGCTCACTGGTTTTGGAGGATCTGGGAAAACCACTCTCGCTACTTTGCTCTGTTGGGATCAACAGATCAGGGGTAAGTCATAACCCTTTTTGCAAGTCAAATGTTTTGATTCCCATTCTCTTCTGCTCTTTCACTTTATGCAATTTAGATACCTCTCAGTTTCAATGTTACTGCTTGCAAAAGGAGGAGTGAAAAAGAGAGAAAGTGTGAGATATAATAAACGATAAAGAAAGAAACTCATCCAATACTGTTGCATGAGTTGATATTTGAATTATATACGTTCATCACATAAGTTTTGATGATAGATGTACGTTCCAAAAATTTAAGGAATAATGTGAAAAGCAGATACAATACAACTCACATTTATTTAAGTGTACTTCACTCCTTTTCTCCCACAAGAAGTTTGTTAATTGTTTTTAGCTCAAGTCTACTACCAACTAATTGCATGAATAAGCAATCGATTCTTATTTGTGGATGAGGCAGATTCACAACTTCTACATGATGCAAACTTGCTTGTTAAGAAAAGTGATTTATATGAATCATTAAATCCACCTTTTCCAGGTGCAAGTTATGGACTAAAAAGAACCAACCTTTGTTGATTACTGCTCATTTAGTCATTTCGTTTTGTGCTAACATAATTTTTTAATTGTCTATTATAAAGTATATACCTTAACTTTTATATTTTTATTTTATAAGAGAAATGGACTCGCTTTTGTTTCATTTATGTTGGATCTTAATGGATCAAATATCAATTATTAAATGAACGATTGGATCAGAGGTTTTCTTGTCTCTCCCACCCGTATGAATAAATGACAGATATATATAATGCTCTGAACTCACGGTTCTTTTGATTTGACAAGGCAAATTCGGGGAAAATATATATTTTGTGACTATCTCGAAAACGCCTAAGTTGAAGATGATGGTGGAAAGACTATTTGAACATCTTGCATATGAAGCACCTAAATTTCAAAACGATGAAGAGACAATTAATCAATTGGAAATTTTACTAAGGAAATTGAAGGGAAGCCCAATGTTGATGGTTCTGGATGATGTTTGGCCTCACTCAGAAGATCTGGTGGAGAAATTTAAATTCCATTTATCAGATTATAAACTTTTGGTGACTTCAAGGGTTGCATTTCCAAGATTTGGCACCCCATGTGTCTTAAAACCACTCCTTCACCAACATGCAATCACCCTTTTCCGTCACTATGCTCACTTGGACACCAACAGTTTAAATATTCCAGACCAAGATACAATCCAAAAGGTGCTTCTTCTTAATAATAGTTCCTGTTCTTCTGCATAATGCAGTCAAAAACAAATTTAAGGACAATTTTTTTATAACTTTATTAGTGTTTCATTTGAAATTTATTACTTTTTAGAGTTTTCAAAATATAAAATTACTTACCTTCATTGCGTGCTTCCTCCTAGCGCCACCCTAAACTATATGTTTACTTGCACTGAATGCAGGTTGTGAAAAGTTGCATGGGTTTACCATTCGCCATTAAAGTGATTGGTAGGTCACTCAGTCATGGACCAAACGAGTTATGGAAAAAGATGGTGTTGGAATTGTCACATGGTAATTCCATACTTCATTGTAACACGGAATTGCTAACCTACCTCCATAAGATCTTAGATGTACTCGAAGATAATACAGTCACAAAAGAGTGCTTCTTGGACCTAGGGTTATTTCCTGAACATCAAAGAATTCCTGTTACAGCTCTCATTGACATGTGGGTAGAGTTGTATGGACTAGACAATGACGGCATAGAAGCAATGGCCATTATCGACAAATTAGAATCCATGAATCTTGCTAATGTCTTAATAACAAGGTGAAGTCAATATCTTCTTCTGCTTTCATTAGGACAAAATTTTACATTGCAACTAATCTACCTCATAAAGGATTATAATTTTGCTAATTTAACAGGAAGAATACAAGTGACACAGACAACTATTACTACAATAACCACTTCGTCGTCCTTCATGATCTTCTAAGAGAGCTGGCAGTTTATGAAAGCACCCTGGAACCAATTGAAGAGAGAAAAAGATTGATCATTGACACAAACGAAAATCAATGTGAATTGGGGCTTGATGAGAAGCAACAATGCATGGTGACCCGCATATTATCAAATTGTTTTAAATATTGTGTTAAACACAAACCCCAAATGATCACTGCTCGCACATTGTCCACATCAATTGGTTAGTTATCCCTTTGGAATTTTACTTGCAAATGAAGTTTGTTCCTTTCTTCAACTAACATACGGGTTGCTTTTGCAGATGAAAATGGTCCTTCATATTGGTCACACATGCATCCAACCCATGCAAAAGTTCTCATTTTGAATCTTCGAGTTAATCAGTACTCCTTTCCAGAATCCATGAAGAAAATGAGAAAACTAAAAGTTCTGATAGTTACAAGTTACAATTTCCATCCTTCTGAGCTGACCAATTTTGAGCTACTTGGCTCTTTATCCAACCTGAAAAGAATTAGATTAGAAAGGATTGCTGTTCTTTCATCATTTGTCACACTGAAGAGTCTTACGAAACTATCCATATACATGAGCCAAGCCTTTCAAAATGGCCTCCTTCTAATTTCAGATGCATTTCCAAACCTAATGGATTTGAGCATTGACTATTGCAAAGATATGGTGGTGTTGCCAAGTGGTTTGTGTGATATTATCTCACTGAAGAAGCTCAGTGTTACTAATTGCCACAAGCTCTTAGCACTACCTCAAGAAATCGGAAAGTTGGTGCATTTGGAACTGCTAAGGCTCAGTTCTTGTACCGATCTGGAAGGGTTACCAGATTCTGTTGGAAGGCTTCAAAATCTAAGGCATCTTGACATCTCAAACTGCATAAGCCTTTCAAATTTACCAGAAGACGTTGGAAAATTGAGTAATCTGAGAAATGTGAGCATGATAAATTGTGAAAGGTGTGAATTGCCATACTCAGTTGTGAATCTTGTGAATTTGAAGACTGTAAGTTGCGATGAAGAGACAGCTACTTCATGGGAAGGGTTCAAAGCTATGCTTCCGAATCTACTGATAGAGGTGCCTCAAGTTGACATCAACTTAAACTGGCTTCATTCAGTTAGCTCCTAAGCCTCTTTCTATGAATTTGTATTGGATCCTTGGTCCTGTCACGTGCTAATCTTTCATTTGCTGCTTAATAATCATATATAACAAAGTGTAATAATAATCCTCCTCGTGTTTCTTCTAGTTTTGCTTTTGTAGTATATATTTGCTGGTTTCTTTCTTGTAAGAGAAGTGATAGTTGCACACTTCTTTATAATTATACTTCCTTTTCATCATCCTTCATGATAATATTTATTCAATAATTTAATTTGCATTTTAATTTAATATTTTATGATTAACTATGGTTGTCAAATGAATGCATTTTCGAAAGCCAGTGTGAAGAGGGAATATATAATCATGAAGAAGTGTCAAAGTATAACTTCTCCTTGTAAATACTAAGTCACTTGAAAGAGGTAGGATATTTCATTTATGTTTTGTCATGGTTAAAGATACAAGGTTTGGTGTTTCCAACAAAAAAAATATATTAATATATTGTTTTTGCACTTCCATTTTTTTGTTGAAAACTTTGACTACTTTTACTTTATTTAATAATTTTTAAAAAGTTAGCTTTAATTAATTTCTGACTTTTTATCACACCGACATCATATTTACTTTTTATTATACGATAAAAATATTTTGAGAAGAATAGTAGTGAGAGATTAATAAAATTTAATACACTTTATTGTTCTTAATAATATATGCCCGTGAATTTTGAATTGGTTTCCAATAAAAGAAGTCATTCGATTTAGTGCTTAAATTAAAAATAACGGTTAAAAATGTTTTGAGTTTCTTAACTGAATTTTGAAATTAGTTTATCTCAAAATTTTGGACCAATTTAATCATTCATCTCTCGAAATATGTGGATTTAGTTCTTTTATTAAACTTCTTTAAGTTTATTTGATGTTTCGTACACATGTCAGAAATATTGTATTTGAGTTGTTTATACTGTTTGACACATCTTCGTTTTAGTGTTAAATAAAATACTATTATGAAACGCGCTCGAAATGTTAAATAAATTTAACAAAAAATTTGATTAAGATGACTAAATTCACGTATTTCGAGAGATGATGGACTAAATTGATCCAAAGTTTCGAAATGAACTAATTTCAAAATTTCCTTAAAGAAAAACATAATTAACCCTAATTGTAATAATAACTAACAAAAACACAAATATTCTGTATTTTTTATCGGAATTTTTATTAATTACTCAAAAATAATGTGATTTTAAAAAGAATTCAAAAGTATATAACTTTGTAGGAGTGGTTAAATAATTGTGCGAAATTAAAAATTATTTATTTATTTATTAAACTTTATTTTTAATAAACTAACTAGCAAGTAATCCGTAAATATGGATGTGGAAAAGTTCAGTTGAATAAATTAAAAAAGGATATAATTAATAAAAATTTAAATAATTTTTAACATGATTTTTGCTATTTATTGTGATGTTTTGCTAACATTTAACTTTATAGGTATTTTGTTCTTAAATTTATATAACGATATAGATTGAAATTTTGAATTTATCATAATGGTGCTTAAAAATAAATTTGTGTATTATAGTTTGAAGCCAAATCGGTTTTAATTTTTTTAATAAAATTAATTATCTAAATGTTTACTTTTTTATTTATTTTGAAGTTTTAATTATATAGAGTAAGAAATAGTTTAAAGCAACACAAATACACTATCATTACAATTTAGTAGGGGTGTCAAAGTGAGTTAATTCGACTCACACGGGTTGGCTCACCACGGGTTGAGATACAGAAAAGGTCAAATCAACTCGGTTCACTTCTTAGGGAGCTAGAAATTTTGTAATTTGGTTCGACCCACCACAGGTTGGTGGGTTAGTGGATTGACTTATGATTTTTTTTTTTTGTAATTTATTGTATTACAATGAAAGTGAATTAACTTAATTTATATTTTTTATAATAGCTCAAAGTGTTCACCTCATTGTCGAAATATTATTATAAAGGTAGTAGTAGTTAAGGATTAAAGTATTAATATATATTACTTCACAAACAATTAATTAAACATTCAAACTATTCAAATATTATTGAACAATATTTTAATATTTAAAAATATGAAATTGTGGACTTATATAATTAGAAGTAGTATAATTATAACAAAAAAAATTAAAAAAATATTGGTAACCCACCTTCAACTCGTGATTTAAATGAATCGGGTTAAGTTCAATCCATTTTTAAAAAAATTAAATTTTTTTCAACACAACCCAACTCAAATTCATGATGAATAAGATTGACTTGCGAGTTAAAAATCATTTTAACATATGTACAATTTAAAGTATTGATTTAACATTTCGTTATATTGAATCATCATATATTGAACTTTACTACGTGGAATTCATATGTCAACCAATACATAGAAAGCAACTTTTTGCATAAGACAAATCAACGCGTGTAAGACGGAAATTAATTTTCCTTTGAATGAAACAATTCGTCTGTATTCAAAGAGAATTAAAGAGAAAAAATGGAGAAGAAATTAGTTAGTAACCAAAAGAGAATTAAAGAGAAATAATGGAGAAGAAATTAGTTAGTAACCATTTTTCCGAAAAAATCGCAAGTTTTCACAAAGAGTCTTCCGAATCTCACGTCAAAACCAAACTCGAGTTAGACCAAAAGTATATACATTTAATCTAGGATTAAATATATCTTTGTTACTTAATTTTTATTAAAAATTAAAATTAGTCTTTTTTGAAAACTTTGAACCAGTTTAGTCTCTCATATTTAGAAATGCATAGATTTAGTCATTTAAACCAAATTTTCTTAAGTTTATTTGATGTTTTTCATCTAATATTGAAGCGAAAATATGTCAAACAGTATAAACAAACTTATAAGATACTATAATGAAATGTGTTTAAAACGTCGAATACACTTAATGAAATTTGGTTAAAATGGTTAAATATACACATATCTAGAATTGAGAGACTAAATTAAATTAAAATTTTCAAGAAAAACTAATTACAATTTTCAAGAAAAGTTAATGGAAAAAAAACATATTTAACCGTTTAATCTAAAACAACTTAATAATAATAATAATAATAATAATAATAATAATAATAATGTATTTTAAGAATTACCATAGTAGTGCATTATTTTTTCAGTACATAGAGGTCTCATCTGAAATATAAACGGAGCATGGATAAGCGTGCATAAGAAAAAGAGGAATCATAAGTGTTACTTGTTATACAGATTCTATGCATTTCATTCCCTTCATAGCAACCTTCTCATGAATTCTACAAATATATGTCCCGTTAGCGGATGCATATACTTTTGTTGAATATTCATTAGTTCTTTCTCATATTATTTTCACCAACAATTCCTCCATATTAGTAACTCACTAATTAGTCTGCACTAAAATTTACTACTAAATAATATTTTAGTATAATGAGCACATTTGTGGCACATTGACTTGTATTTCATTTGATTTTCATTTACCTTAAACTCCAAATATATAAATATAAATTAGAATAACTATTTTAAATCAGATTCCTTTAGATATTATTTTTCAATAATTATATTTAAACAATAATCCTTTATTTCTTTTCATTATATTTTTCATCTTTATTTATTTACAAAAAAAATGTTAATAATAAAAAATAGTTGTTTATTCTTTTACAAAAAAAAAAAGATATTAATAATAAAAAATAGTTGTTTACTTTTTTTTACAGAAAAAATGAAAAATAGTTGTGTATTATAATATAAAAAATACTTCTCATTTCCATATATTATTTTTGTTGTAATTTTTAATTATTAAAGGTTTAAAAATGAAGACAAAAAGTGATTCTTTTAAATTATCGCGGCGAATCGACGTGCGGACCCATAACATTTTTGTTTGAATTAATGGTCAACCGTCAAATATTGAGGGAGAGAAAGAAACTACGATGAATGGCACGAACACGTAAACTCGGTTGGAATCAATTACCACCAAATCACGACGTAGTTACCAAAACAAATTCTGACACCAAGAGGTTATTTTATTACTACTCAATTATAGTAATTAAACCTTAAATGGGAAACCATCTTGTCATTATTTTACTTCTTTTTCATGTCTAAGCTAAAGGAAAGTAACATTATACTATGGTTTTCATTCTTGTAAAACAAGAAAAGCATTTGAACGTGAGTTTTTAAAGCCATTATATTATAAAATATGCGTAAAATAATTAAAGTTTTTGCATTTGCTTGCAATGAATGGTCTTTCGTCTTTCTCGTAGAGGCAAAGGAAAAGTAAAACACGCATAGCTACGTGTTATTAGATCAAGACAATTGAACTAACACGACATGCATGGCTACTATATAAATATGTGCATTACGATTCAAACCAACCTTTCAACTGCAGTTCACCATACAAGAACTTGTTCAGAATATATTTCAAATTTTGACTCTCCTCGTACGTTTGCAGCTCTCATTCACAAACAGGAAAACATATTCATAGAAAGCATATTTCAATTAAGGTATCGTGTAACTGTCGCATATTTCAAATATTGAGTTTTCCAGTTCTTCCTAACCAGCTCTCTTGTTAATAATATATATGATTATAGCAAATGAATAGAATAGAATAAGCTAACACGAAAAGGCTATGCCTTTCCCATGGCATGGGTTTGGAATACAATGTTTGCTCTTGTTATTATAATGAAAAAAAGTTATGCAGCAAAGTTGAGTTTCTCTCCTTAATTCTTACAACTTGATCCTTGTTGTTTTCAGAAAGGACTCGAAAAGTTGGTTATTCATGGAAGAGACAGCACAACAAATGAAGCGTCCATTTGGAATTCCTGAAAAGCCAGAATTCACTGTTGGGTTGGATGAAGCATTGAAGAAGTTGAAAATGAATGTTCTGAGCGAAGGTGTGTCCGTAATGGTTTTGACCGGTGTGGGAGGATCGGGGAAAACCACTCTGGCCACCATGATCTGTTGGGATAAACAAGTCATAGGTAGGTCGTTACTCAGTTTTTATTCTCTACTATTGAACCATAATAACTTCTTATTTCTTCTTAAGTGAGGTTACTTATTTTGCTGGAATACATGAAAAGTTTCAGATTATTGTAGAAAGAACCAGAGGCTAATTATAATCTCTTTGGTTTTCTCTAGGTAAGTTCAAGGAAAATATTTTATTTGTCACCTTCTCAAAAGCGCCCAAGTTGAAAATTATTGTAGAAAGACTATCGGAACACTTAGGATATCAAGTGCCAGAGCTTCAAAGCGATGGAGATGCAATTGACCAATTGGTACTTTTGCTGAGGAAAATTAATGCAAATCCAATGTTGTTAGTCCTGGATGATGTTTGGCCTGGCTCAGAAACCGTTGTTGAGAAACTTAAATTTCAGATATCAGATTATAAAATTGTGGTGACTTCAAGGGTTGCACTTCCAAGACTTGGCACTTCACTCGTCCTAAAACCTCTTGTTCCTGAAGATGCAACGACCCTTTTCCGAAACCATGCTTTCTTGGAAAGAGAAAGTTCAAATATTCCTGACGAAGATCATGTCCAAAAGGTGCTTGTTCCTTCTTTGATTGACATGTGTTATACACGCGAGGATTTGAAAGTAGAGAGGATTTGCATTCCTTCTTCCTTTGTCACATTGAAGAATCTTAAAAAGTTAAGCCTCTACTTGTGTGATACACGCGAGGCTTTCGAAAACAGTAACATGCCAATTTCAGACGCTTTTCCAAATCTAGAGGAGTTGAATATTGAGTATAGCAAAGATATGGTTGGATTGCCTAAGGGACTGTGTAATATCACCTCCTTGAAGATGCTAAGCATTAGTAGCTGCCATAAGCTTTCTTCATTGCCTCAAGAAATTGGAAACTTGGAGAATTTGAAAGTTCTGAGGCTAAACTCGTGTACTGATTTGGAAGAGATACCAAATTCTGTTGGAAGGCTTTCAAATCTAAGGGATATGGACATCTCAAACTGCATAAACCTTCCTAATTTACCAGAGGAATTTGGTAATCTATGTAATCTGAGAATTCTGTGCATGAGAAGTTGTGCAAGGTGTGAATTGCCATCCTCAATCATCAATCTTAAGAATTTAAAGGAGGTGGTATGCGATGAAGAGACGGCTTTTTCATGGGAACCTTTCAAACCTATGCTTCCAAATCTGAAGATAGATGTTCCTCCACTTGATGTAAACTTGAATTGGCTTCATGCAATTCACTCCTAATTAATATCTGTTTCATACAATTCTCTCTTCGTTTGCAAGTTGTGGTTGAAAGTAAAGGGAAGAAATACGGCTTGGTTCTCACAATGGATTATAGTTTTTAGTTCTAAATCTATGTTCTAGTTGGTTCCGGAGGGGACAATATTTGCCTTGTTCTTACAAAATCCTATAGAACATGTCCAGGGAAAAACAGGGAAAGGAGTTGTTGAATGTCATTTGATTCTTTCATTTGTTAATGCTGCAGAAAAACTGGTTTCAACCATCTGATCCTTACATTCTGTTAATACTTGAAGCTCTAAAAATATTATTACAGTTTTGGAGAAAAAATATGTTACTAACCATTATTCCTAGACGCATCCTATGAGAATATCATCAATTTATTTGTATAACAATGTATTGCGTGATTCTTGGATCAAAACAGAAAGCCAAAACAATTTTATTTTATTTATTGTATATTTTGCCCTTCGAGTATTTTAAGAATCAAAACATGGATAAATTCGACCGGCCTTCAACACTTTCCTCGATTACAAAATTTGAAGTACATCCCCATATTTTTAAGTTTCTTTTGAAGTAAACGTGACGTCCTTGTTTGAAGAAAGAAGTTATTAAACAAAAGTTTAGTTGTATTTTATCTCTACTAAGAAAATGAAACTATCAAAATAATTCGACATGGATGGCATGCCTTTAATAGAATGTAGGTTAAGATTTAGCAGAGCAGTAATGAAATAACTAAGCTATAGAAATGTCACAAGACTACATTACTCGAATTTGGATTCTCTAATGGTTTTTTTGTGTTGTTCCTCTACTGTGCCTTCATAATACACTGATTACTACTCATTTTGACATTTTAAAATATATTAAAAAGATATTTAAAATATCAGTATAATTTTTAATGTTTAGCAGAGAATAACACCGAAAAAACCAGTAGAAAATCTAAACTCACGTTACTCAGGTGCAGTAGAGAATCTGAACTCACATTACTCAGGTGCTACATTTAATTGCCAACTACTTTATACAGATAGATTGTTATTTTCAAGCAACTGAATGCTAATGGGATTTACATTATCAATCCTTTTATAGGCCATAACAGTAAATAAATAAAAATCGTATATTTTTAAGTAATGTTAGTATAACAAATTTATATGAATACATGAAAATTAAACTCACAAAAAACTTTTGCCACTTAAATTTAGCTACAATGAATTATTATAATATTGTGAATTAATAAACCTACCAATTTAAATATGACAGAGAAAACACATATATATGAATATATTTGTGTGATAAAGACTATATATCTTGTCATTTGTTAATAGTCGTCAAAATGGGTTGAATCCGCGAGTTAACCCGCTCACCATGAATTCAGACTAAATTGGGTTGAAATTTTTTTATAAATTTCAATACGGGTTGATTTTTTACTCGACTCACCTAAAACCCGGCTTATCCGGGTTGAATTCGTGATGAGCCAGGTTGACTCACCAACCCGCAAATAAAAGATCACACAAGTGTCTTTTGTTAAGTTGAGTTTTGTATTTGGGTCATGTTAGGTATTTTTTTTAGTCAACTACATTGATAATTTGTATTTTTGTGATTTTGATTTATATTTGGATTGTATTAAAGTTTATTTAGATTTTAATTAGAATTATAATTTAGTTTTGATAAAAAAAATTATGTATATTTTTTAATTAAGTGAGCTCGTGAGTTAACCCGTTTAACCCACCAACCCGTGTTAGGCCGGGTCAAGTTCAATTTTGTTTGGTTCGTTAATAAGTGAGCCGAGTTGGATTAACTCACTAAGTGATCAACCCATGGTGGGTCGAGCTGGATCGGGCCGAATTACCTGTTTTGACAGCTCTACATTTGTCTAAGCAAGAGTTTATTAAATAATATATATATATATATATATATATATATATATATATATATATTAAGAAATTGTGTCAGAACCAATAATGTAGACATATCGTTCTAACTCGTGAGTCAATCTAGCTTATCATAGGTTTAAATCAGGTTGGGTTAAAAAAAATTCATTTTTTTCAAAGGTGGGTTGAATTGAATCTGACTCACTTGATCCACTGTTTAAACGGATTCAAACCGAGTGGAGTCAATCCACCAACCCACTAACCCACCAATAGGTGGTGGGTCGAGTAACAAAAATAGATTGCAAAAAGAAATAATTCCGTAGATGGTCCTTTTTAGCTTAATATGTGGTGAGCCAACCCGTTGGCTCACTTTGACACCCCTAAATATACATTATTATTTTGTATTAATTTTATTTTATTGTCCATCTAAACTAAGAGTGTATCAAATAATATATATATATATATATATATATATATATATATATATATATATATATATATATAAACTGCGCTTGAACGAATATAATGTACATTATTATTGTGTATTAATTTTTTTATACAATAAATGGGAAGAACATTCTCATGTAAGCTAAATGGAGTTCTCATTGACAAATTAGTTGTAACGTTGAAAACTACATATCATATAGTGTGTCTAACTACGAGTTTATTAGACAAATATTCTACATTTAACAAGGGTGCTTAGTAGTCACTTAAAAAAAACAGATGTAAATATTAAATATATCAAATATAACTATTAAAATTGTAAGAGTTATGAATAAATTTTTGATGTTTTTTTATTTAGCATATTTGTTTTGAAATTTTTCATTGAGCTTTCTCAAAATTATTTTCAAATTAAAGTAATTAAATATTCTATCAAAATATTTATTTTCATTTTATTATATAATTTTGTCTTAAAATTCACATATCATCAAATCAATTATGAATATTTTAAAAATAAAACATAAATATAAATATTATGAAAAATAAATCAAACACATAATAATGAATGGTTGAATTGTATATTAATTTTTTTAAAACATATAGTAAAATCATTGTATGATAGAAATGAGATGGATTAACAACCAAAGACTATATATCATATCGCCTATCTAAAAACAAATTTATCGTACAAAGATTTATGTGTACACTACTATTATACAAGGTTATTAGACGAAGTACGTGCCCTAGACGTCTGTAAATATAAAATTATATAATATCAAATATGACTATTTAAATAAATAAATTGATATTGAGACTATTATAATTTGGTTTGATTGGTTCAACCAACTCAGTTATATATATATAGTGTTACTATTTACACACTATTATAAGCACCTAGACAAACATGTGGTCAGAAACATAAACACCTACAAACATAAATACTTAAATCATTGACAATTGAAGTCTAGATTTTTTGTGACTTTTTGGTTTTATCCTCTCCTATGTCTTTAAAATAGACTAATATTAGTATTTTAAAAATCATTTTACGCAACCTGAAAATACTCATCCATATATATATATATATATATAGCCT
>Ga0214544_1003229_pt1 | contig 33996 bp, 19 predicted proteins | sample CNSS3metaG_FD_160074 | JGI IMG/M metagenome (GOLD analysis project Ga0214544, IMG submission 160074) | Root nodule microbial communities from cowpea collected in UCLA plant growth center, Los Angeles, California, USA - CNSS3 | ecosystem: Host-associated > Plants > Roots > Nodule | place: USA...
TTTTTAAAATTTTTTCAATTATATATTTTTTTATATTTTTAAATTTAAATTTATTTTTATATAATTTATTAAAAATTTAATAAAAATAAAAAAGAATTAAAAAAATTATATTTGAAATAACATATATTAATAATCAAATTTAAAATAAATTATATATCACTAGAATTCGATTTTCAAGAATATTCCTATTTTTTTATTTTAAATTTGATTATTTATATATTATTTATATATGTTATTTTAAATATCATTTTTTTAATTCTTTTGTATTTTTATTACATTTTTAATAAATTATATAAAAATAAATTTAAATTTAAAAATATAAAAAATATATAATTAAAAAAAAATTAAAATTTGATTAAAATTAAATATTTATATTTTAAACAAAATTAAAAAATTCAAATAAAATATAAAATAATATACATGAAATATATAAATAAAATAATTATAATAATATCAATAAAATAAGTAAAAGTAAAAATAAAATTAAAAAATAATTTAAATTAAAATAATAAAACTTTATAAAATATATATGTTTTATAATTTTTAATACTGGTTTATATATATATATATATTTTTTTTTCATTTTTAAATTATTTAAAGTTTTATTATTTGAATTTAAATTATATTTTAATTTTGTTTTTCAATTTTTTATTTGGTAATTTTATTATTATTTTTTTATTTTTTAAAGTAATCTTTTTTAAATTTAAATGTTTTATAATTTTGTATACATATTTTAAAAAATTAAATAAAATAAAAAATATATATATATTTTTATATACGGAAGTTGACTTCCGTAATTTTTTTTGACTTTCGGTAGTCGACTTCCGGTGATGTTTTTTGACTTCCGGAAGTCGACTTCCGGTGATGATTTTTGACTTTCGGAAGTCGACTTCCGGTGATGATTTTTGATTTCCGGAAATCATATATTTTGACTTCCGGAAGTCTACATAATTTTGGGGGTGTGGTGTCTGCGTTGTTTGTTAAATGGTCAAAGGGTTTTTTAGTAATTTAAAGAAAGTTTGGAGGTGTAAAAGAAATTTTGGAGGTGCGGGAAGAAAGACCCGTTTGTGAATACTCTTATTAAAAAATCCAACTCATAAGATATAACCAATTCGTAAAACCCTACATAAAATCCCATGGAAGCTTGATCTTATAAATAGTTTTCTTCCCGAATATTAATCAAGCTACATCCCTCTTTTAAATTTAGGAAGACACATAGAGCTTCACTTTATAGAAAGAAAAATATTTCTTTCGCACCCACCTTTTTTTTATATTCATTTGAAAACTAATTTCTATAATAAAATATTATATTAACATAATAATGATAAATATAAATAAAATATTATAATAATTATAAATAATAATTTATGGGATTATAATTTGAATGTAAGAGAAAAAAATATGATGTAAAATCATAATTACCCTTATAGAAAAAGGGAATGTTTAATTAATAAACACACATTAATCTACACAAGACATCTAATTTTAATTTTATTTAGTGAGATAAATTATCTGTTTTCTTAACGATACTTTTTTCTAGAAATAAAATAAGTTTATTAAACTATTTGGTTTCATAACATTGAGGTTGAATGTTTCCTTACTAGATGTTTTCCAAGTTGTATTTTCTTTTATTTATTATACAGTATTGCTAACATGCTTATATACATATTAAAAAAAATTTAATCATTTTTTATAAGATTAAAACTAATTAAGTATAAATATTTTTATATTGATATCTATATATAAACATTTGACAATGACATTGTCTTACCACGTGACATACTACGAATCTGACACATGATAATAATTTTTTTGCAAAAAATATAATTAAAAAATAAAAAAAATATAAATCATATATTGACACGTGATACACCGTTAACAACGTTACTAATCTTTGTCTGAAAGAGAGTTAATTAATGATTTTTTTTTTCAAAATAGTGGGGATGCAATTGATATTTTTTTAAAAACGGGAAGTAAATTAATATCTTTACCAAATGAGACCATTCGAGTAATTAAATTTTTGCTAATATTTCTATATAAAATTATAGTTTCATATATAGTTTCACAGATAATTTGGTTGTTTTCTTGCGCTTCTAAACATTATTCTTTGTTAAAAGAAAAGAAAAACTCTTTTAAACTACTAATTTCAGATTTAATTTTTAACCACTAAGGGAGTGTAGCTTAGTCAAATAGGATATCTTTCAATTACCGTAAACTTGACAATATTTCTATTCAATTCTTATAAATAAATAAAAGTTTGATGACAGACATTGAACTTTTGAAGGCTTTTGCTTCGTGCATCTTTATTATTATTGATTGCATTTCCATAGTAATAAAAAAACATTAAAATATTTTCTTTCACTATATTATATTATCACTAAAAGAAGAAAAAGAGGGAGATTGCTGCAAAGAAAGTAAAGGAGACAGAATGCGTTATGGAAAAAAACTCGTTTCACAAATTTTCTTCTGGAATACATTTTATGTATTCCGAAAATCTTGGTTTTCACAATTTGTAAAAGTATTATATATTTTCTGGAAAGTTTGTTTTACAATGTTTGTTTTACAATGTATTTCATGCACTTTAAAAATCTCATTCTAAAAATTTTGTTCCAAAAATACAATTTCAAAAGTCTCACTCTGAAAGTCTTGTTTCAGAAATCATGTTTTGAAAATTTTAAAATTTATTTCAAAAAAATTACAGAAGAAATAATCGAAAAATTACTTTTATGAAGAATAAAATATCATTTTTAAAATTATTCTGGTTGGCAAAGAAATTGTGTGGGTGCAGAAAGAAAATACCATTGTAAATGGTGGAAATATGTCCTAGGTAAGGTCCATTATCCTTGCTCGATATACTGTTTTGATCCATTAGCTGCTTCTTTTCCTTTTGTTAGGCAGTTTCTTACTGCACCTCCATAATTTTCTTTCTGCATCCCCTTATAAAGAAACTTAACGTTTTGCCTTCTTTTAATTATATAATCTAAAAATAAAAGCTGATTTCTGATTATCACTTCTAGCCATACGAAGGTTACTATGATATTCGAATTGCGAAATTTGAAACTTAAAAATAAAAATAACTTGTGAATCACAAAATATATTTTTAAAAAAAAAAAAAAACAAAGGACTACTAAATTTTATAATCTAAATTTATTTTTGACTTTGGAATTATACAGGACAAAAATAAAAAAATAAATTTTAAATTTACAATCTAAAAAAGGATAAAATGTAAAATTTCTTTACATAAAGTTTCAGGAGGAAAGTTATGAAGATGCAGGAAGAAACTGTCTTTCTTATGGTGTAGTTCCTATGGAGATAAATATTTGATCATTTTTTTAACTGGTTTTGTGTTTGTGCATCTTTTTACTTAGCTTTCTCCTCCCAATCTTTAAGTAGTTGTTTGATTTAAGTAAAATTTTTATTTATTTTTTTACTGATTTTATATAAACTTTTTTTTTTTAAAAAAAGTACAATAAAAAAGTTCTTCCAAATGCTAACAGCCCCTTGCATGTTTAGGTTTTCTGGTGCGCATTCACTGAGAAAATTTACTTTTAGCACACATAACTGTTGATTTCACGGTTTTATTATTTAAGTTGCACCATTCATTATTTGCTAAAGATAACACTCCATGATTTGCATGGAAAAATCACTTGCACTATATATAATAGCATTCTTGGCCAATGAAATATTTGGCAAAAGCATGAAATTTGAAGGCACATCCTATTGAAGAATGAGCAGTTATGCATGGGTACACCATTATTCTTTATGTTTTTGACACATACTTATATAGCTTATGCTTTTAACATCCATAACATGTCACAAACATAACACTGCCACACTTATTCATCTTGCAAACTGATGCAGCATCCATGGTGGGATCAGAGTAGTCGTACTAGGAACTGCTCGTCCTTCATCCACTTCCTCCAGTGCCGCTGCAGCTTGTAAATTCTCACTGCACCATTTTCACACTTATAATCTCAAAACTCTAGTAATATATATAGATTCATAAAAGGAGATTTACAGGGTAGATTCAGGTTTCTTTTTTTTGGCAAATTTGTCCAAACATTAGCAAGTCAGAAAATAAGTCGTATGGACTCGTGCCGATTTCAAAAGCAAAATCGTGAAGACTCTACACAATTTTTTTATGAATACTAAGAAGTGAAGTCGTCAATATCCATGACGACATCACTTTCTAAAAAATTTGTGAAGTCGAGATTTTGTTTTTGAAGTCATCATGAGTCCACACGACTTAAACCATGATGAGTAAATATTTTATGACTTGTTTATTTTCGTAATTTCTAACAAATTTGACCTACATATATAAAAACTAGAGATTCAATGACAATGATACCTGAACTAAATTCATAAGAAAATTAATAACAATATACCTCCAACCTAAAATCTAAAGTATTGAGTTTATGAGCTCTAAATTTGAAAAGTTGATTCTATGGTTTTTATATATAGATGGTGAGAAGAGAGATGAGATAGATACCGAGGTGTTAAAGAAGGAACAAGTCTATGTTGTGGTTGTAGCTGTGGAGGGCATGGTTGAGGAATGGTTTGTGGCACACATTGTGAACGTTCAGCCACTGCTTTTCCTTTGTCCTTAATCTACTCATCAATGTAACAAACAGGTCAACAACAACCTTTTTCCCTTATCCCTTCTCTTAATACAAAACTCATACATTACATGGCTTCTACCTTCTTTGTAAGCGTCCCATTTTGCTCCTGCAGTTGCTTTGCCTGTCACATCCACACCACACTTTGTTACTACATTATACATAAAGTATATGTAATATGTTTTTACGATATTTTTTTATCGACAAATGTTAATGGTTAGTTTTTTATTATTAGAAATTTTCATATTACACGAGATTTTTCCTTTAAATTTGTTAAAAAAAATTGTAAGAAAAAACTTTTTTTCTGCCATTTTTTCTAAGAATTTTAATTGACAGGTAATTCTTTCGTGAGTAATCATTTTCTACCCAATTATAAAATTTGCAAGTATTTCTTACAAAATTTATTGTGAAAAATGTTTTATATAAAATATTTTGCAAGAAAATTGATAGCAATTTCTTGCAAAAAAATTTTACAACAAAATTTGTAGATATTTCCTAGAAAAATATTTTGAAAACAAAATTGGCTGAAAATATGAATTTTTTTAGTAATGTTTATTACAAAGAAACAGACATACATTAGTAAATCTCCGGTTACCTTTTTCTGCATATCTGAGATGGATTCATTCATCACTTGGTTCTGCAAGAATCATGATCATGATATGAAGATTAGCCGCAGAAAAATGTTATGCATATATAAAACTCGTTTAACTTTTGAAATGGTTTTTGTGGACTTGTTTTAGTTTTGTTATTTGTTTGAAGATGATAAAGCAATTAATTTTGCACCTTTCTAGTTCGGATGCGCTTTATAGCTGTGTCAAGCTGATGCTCCAAACTCTGAAGCTCTCTCAAGCTCAAGGGATCCAGATCTTGTCCAACAAAGTTCCTATATTCAACATGTCATAACTTATTTCTAATTTTGATTTTCTTACACAAAAACTAAATGGTTTTGAAGCATCTTAAAAAAGATAAATTATTAAACATTATTACCTGTTCACACAAATTAAAATGAACTGTTAAAATTTTTATATTGTATTGCCTTGGAGATTTTTTCTGAGTTTTTCGTATTATCTCACTTTGGCTTGTTAAAAGAAATAAAAAACACGCTCTCAGAGATACCTTTTGTGTCTCAAGAAATTTGACAAAAATCACCTAAAATTTTGGTGTTAAATTAGCAGATTTTCTTACTTATAGAAATTATCAACTGGAAAAAAAGAACAGAATGGTGTTTTTGGTGAGAACAGAAGACAAAAAGGTTATAATTAATTGAAAGAGTAGCAGCATAGTTCAAAGTTATTGTTAAGTTTATAGCAGAAGGATGAATAATGTACCTTAAGTTTTTCTCTAAGACTTCAACTTTGCCGGTGAGCTTGAAGCATTGCAAGGACCAATTGCCCTACAATATTACAATGATATTGATGCTGAGAACATACGTATACACACTTAATTTGAAACTAACTTCACCCTGTTTTTTTAAAAAGGAAAACTTTGATGTGCTGCAAATCACAAATATATATAAAATATACTAGACTAAAATCCACAATTAAAAAAAAATCACGTAAATCTAATAAATATTCATTTTTTTTTGTACTCCAATTAAATTAATATTTTATTAGAAAAAGTTGGTGTTAAATGTATTTTCCTATTCATATTGCGTAGAAAATCATACCTAATAAATATTCATTTTTTTTGTACTCCCATTAAATGTATTTAGTCTCTTTAGATATTCATACTCAACCTTTCAAATTGTAGTCATTACATGATTTTGCTTCCAATCTTAAATAATCTTTCAATATGTTGACTATTTGCAATATTTACAATCGTCATTTAGACAAGTTCTGGTCTTTCTTGACTTTTCGTCTTTCTTGAATATCATTAACCTCAATGTATCTTAACATTCTCAATGCTTTAAGGCGAACCTTCCTTATATAGAGAATGAACTTAACCTATTTAAGTGTAATGGATTCATTTCCGACACTAAAAAACTTTCCAGGTTCTCATAGGGTGCAAAATAGAAGCTAACATGAGAATCATTGCATCTTTATCATCTACCTTGAGGCATACGTCTTGAACCTCCATCAAGATTAAATTGAACTCATCAAAATGAGCCTTTAGTGTCATATCATCAAAATGAGTGTTCTTTCTTTCTTTGATGTTTTGTTTTCAAAGATTTCTTCTTCTTCCTCATTTTGGGTTTCTTCAATCCATTTCTAGTGACTTCATAACTTGGATATGGAACATTTTGTATAGACAACTATGACAATAACAAGAAGTAAACATCCTTTACTTCAAGTTTTTCTCTCCTTGAAGTGAAGAACTCATAAAAAGATTTTTTTCATAAAAAGTGACATCCATAAATATAAAGATATGACGAATTTTAAGATGAAAACATTCACACCTCTTTTTATTAGAAGGACAATCAATAAATGGAGATTTAAGAGGTCTAGGATCTAATTTACTATGTTTATGAGAATAAATAAAAATAGCACTACACTCAACAAGGTAAACTGACCCTAGGGTAGTATAGGGAACAAATGAGAATATAAAACTAATTAGAAATGGAGTCATGTGATCAATAGCTCTAGAGTTAAGAATTCAAGCTAAGACAAAGAACTAATAACATTGAATGTACTTTTACTCTTTATGGATAAGGAATATGATCCACATGACCAATCATTGATTAAACTATTCTTCTCAAATGATTTTGTTTCTCTTTATAAGCTTTCATAACATATGTCAAATTAAAACCACAAAACCAAAGACGTAACAAGAGAACAATTGGCAAAAGAACAAATAAATTCATATACACTCAAATCAAAGTCAAATAAGATGTCACCACCTCTTTTAATGGGTTTAAGAGGTCTCATATTGACCTTATTTGTGGTGACAACGAGTGGACTTTACAAGTGGGCTACACACATTGATAGTAGTGGGGTTACTTGATGATGTGCACAACTTTGTTAATAATGCATTTATATGTTATTATTATCGACGATGATGGAGAACAATGGTACGAGAAACTACTAACGTTTTAGTGATCCCAAGATCGAAAGTTTTAATACCAACTTGAAGTATGCAAAGAAACAAAATAATTTTATTGATAACAATCACATTGACGGTAAAACATTGACACAAAGGACAACAACATAAGCATTAAGATCTCTTTGTGATTGATAAATAGAAGTTTGTTAAGGAAAAGTTTAACACCTATAATTTTGATTAATTGGAAACAACAAAACACAAAAACATGTTAGTACTTTATTTGTAAGACGAAAGTCTTGTTAAAACCACAAAATATATTTGTGTTTAATGTGTGAAACGATATAATAATGTATATTATTATTTCAATGTCTAACAAACATTTACATGTTCAAACGAAATGCCCATATGTTTAAATTGATATCACACTTCATAAACATCTAATGAATATTCTTTACGTTTGACCAAGAGAATCTAGTTTGTAGTTTCTACACTAATGCAGAAGTGGGCTTTTAACTCGTCTTATATGCATCGGTTATCCAAGAACTAAAGCATATATTGGTGCGGTGACATTTTTGCAACTCCTGTCAACTTTTATGCCTCGGTTCACTATACACCCGAAGCAAAAAAGGCTTTTATGCCTCGATTCTCAAAAATCCGGTGCCAAATGACCTCATATGCTTCAGGATTTCAGACCTGAAGCCAAAAACTTAGCCAATATTTAAAAAATGCCATTGGACGTTTGATGTCTGGCCTCTGGTGGTAGGGAAACCAGTGCCAAAAAAACTTTATGCCTCGGTTAAAAATTGAACCAAGGCCATATTGTTTGATTAGGGTTCAAATAGTGAACCATTTGGACGCCCTCAACATCTCTGACTTTGCCCTCGTCGAGTCGCTCCCCAAAGCACATGAAGACAAGCGTTGGGTTGAGAATCGTTAGATTGAGAATCATATTTAAGGCGAGCGAGGAGGGTGTGGGGGACCCAGTTGCAGATCCTAGAGAAGGACTTGACGCATGAGTGGTGCAACATCTTGGAGGTGAGGTTTCAGCAGAGGATACGCCACATGGGGCTATAGGAGGTAGAGCCGATGTTGCATTGGTCGCTGGTGAGGATTTCGGAGGTGGCGAGAGTCTTGGGGTGGTCGGAGAAGAGGGAACCGTTTTGGACGAGGGCTTGGCGGGCGAGGGTGCGATCAGTCGGCGATGAATATGGCTCATTGAGACTTGATTCGGATGGTGACGATGGGGACGAACTTGGCGTGGAGGTTTCGAAGAATTGACTCGAGTTGGCTGAAGGATTTGAGGAGCCATTGGATGCTTGTGAGGATCGGGATGTGAAGAGGACCTAGAAGGGTGTTAATGGTTTTGGTTTGAAGGATGAATATGGCTCTTACGATGACGCAGACGCACACAGAGCTATGATGATGAACCAATGACCATATGGCTTCAGTTCCTAGAGAACTGAACTAGAAAGTGGGAAGATATGGTTTCGGTTTTCACCCGAGGCCAAAAACTGACCCTTTTTGGCCTCGATCTTATATGCCTCAGTTCCAAAACCGGTGTAGAATAGAAAAAATAACTGCTGCCAAATTCCCTTCCTACACTGGTGCTACCACATTAATGATCTTTTCAAACTCATGCTAAAGTTGCTTTAATTTACCAACTCACTAACGCATGCTTTATCTAGAAAGGATTGTTTTACCGAATAAATTGTGATTTACTTAATTTCAAGTAAAAGCTTTTTCCTGATAAGTCCATCCAACTATCGAGATGTTGCAAGAAGAGAAGTGCATTTAATGCATATATGGATTATATTGAATGCATCTTCAATGTTAAAGTTATTCAAACCTAGAAAATCATTTAAGTTTGAAATTTGACTCAACAACCAACAAAGGATTTGCAACAACTCATTCAAGTGAGTCTAAAGATGACTTAATGAGCAAATGCTTATAAAAACCTCCATTCTTTTACTATCTCCTTAGTCCTAAGCAAAAGTTATCTTCCAAGCAATATAAAGAGAGTTCTTTATTTGTAAATTCTTCATTGTTGTGAGACAATCTCTAAGTACAACTAGTATTTAAATTTTATACTCACTCTTTTGTCTGTGAACTTTGTATTAACAAATGTATAATCTCGAGAAACTTTATGTACTTTGTCCATAAAGACCTTACGTTCTCATGCTCGATGGTAGGTAGTCAAGGGTGACTTTAAGTACTTATTGTAAGCCAAAAGTGGTAGTAAGAAACTTGTAATAGTTGGTTATCATAAAATGTTTGTTGTAGTGTTTGTGAACTTCTTTGTAACACCTTCAAACAAATCTTTGTCATTGTTTAATAGGCATAACAGGGGAAATATTTATAAAGTAATGTCTATTCAAGCCTCTTTCTAAAACTATAATATTTCAAAAATATACTTGATTACAAATAAAAGAAGTGCACTTTTATTGGATATGTTTGGCTACTGTGTTTAGGATAATACAAACAAAAATATGATTTATAGAGATGCAATTTTAAGCGAAAGAATGACGGAGGATGATTATGACACCCAAAGATATAAAGCCAAACTAAATATTAAAGAGTTTCAACAAAAGTTAACTACACTGAAATATTTGTTCTAGTTGTGATGGTAAATTTACTATTATGTTTATATTAAGCAGTATGACTACTTAAGAAATCTTCCCAGGATACTTAGATATAAAAATTACATTTCTTCATGATGATTTAGACGAGGAGATACCCTAACTTGAATCTTTTATTAAGAGACTAGGAAGGAGAATATGATTTGTGAATTGAAAAAGAGTTTGTAAATGTTTAAACAAGAATTAAGACAATGTTATGAAAAGTTTGATGGATTCTTGAGATTGAATCCAATTATAATTTAGATACTTTATGTGGATGATATGTAATAACAAGTTCAAATATGATGAAATTGAAAAATTGGTTTAAATGTAAAAAAAACTTGACATGATTTGGATTCAAAGAAAATTGTTGTAATGCCAACAAAAATAATTGATATAACTTTAAGGATTGTTATCAAAACTAGAATCGATTCACGAATGTACTAATAGCCAGAATGCAATGCATATAGCTTAAGGATAAAGTAGTGATACTAAGAAAGATCTCATAAATAACAATCAATTAAATATATTGATAAGGGTAGTAATTATTTTTAAACTGAAGTTGCTCAACTTTAGTTGGCCTACAAAAATAGCAACAAAAGAAGGATGTTGTATTGGTAGAAGTATGAAAACAAATTGAAGTCAATCTTCACATTTTATAAATTAATGAATTTTAATAAAAGAAAAAACACACTAAGAATATTAGTGAAATAAAATATTATTTATATTTCCCAATTGCGAGTTAAATGTTTTTGTAAACATTTATTTTAGAATTTTCTCTTCTAATACAATATTTGCAGCAACTAAAAAATATAAGCAAAAACTAACTAAATTTTATTATCAATTTTGTCTTATTATTTTATATTTGTTTTTTTAAATAAATTTAATTATAAGAAATTTACATAATTTTCATGTAAATTGAATGGCTTCTTGTTGTCAAGAAATTATAATGTAATTTCTCTTATTTTATTGTAAGTGAACTAGTGAAAAAATTGAGTAAAAAATAAAAACTTGGTTCAGTTTCACTCTTTTATTTTTTGAACACCCCAAAAAGAAGGGATTGCTAAAGATTCGTTTCTTCCCTCTCTCCATTTGTACAACCTATTACATAAACATATTCCTTTTTCTCCTTTTCTCCTTTTCTCCATTTCTCCATGCATAGCTTCTCCCTACTTCTGCACAGTCACTTCAACCTTCTCATGCTTACACTTTATCCCTCTAAACATTTTCTCTTCTACTCTTCTGCTACTATCACACATTCTTACACTGTCTTTCTCACACTTGCTTCAAAATTTGCTAATCATTATGTGTTGACGGGATTTTAAGGGCAACTTAGCAAAATGACACCTCACTTTGAAAGAGGAGGGTGAACAAAACCAATTCCGAATGGCTTTAGCAAATGACACCTCAGTGAATGCATTTGAAATCATATTCTCTTTAAAGTTTCAGTTTTTATGAACGAAACACTTCAGTTGAGTAAAGGAAAAAGAGTGTTTATAGGTCACTTTTTAGACATGACCTAGTTTTTTGCTCTTAGGGTTCCAAACCCTACAATTATATATGTTGGATTGTGTTATTAAAGTATATATATGTGTATGTATGTTGTCTCTCTAGCTAATATATGAATGAAACCTAGTTTACATTAAATAAAATGTTACATCACAAAACTTTTCTCTTGGTTGTGTTCTGGTTCTATTATATACGCATTCCTTGTGAATATCTAAAGAGAATCCTACACCTGTACACTATAAATAGCCTCTTTTTTGACAGTGTGGTTTTGGTTCTTCAGTTTGAAAACTGCACAATTTTGATTAACTTGTCATCAAACATTCATAGAAAGGTTCACGTGACAGCAAAATAGTGTAAATAGTACACATAAGCTTCATGTATATCACCAAATGCATCTTTCAGCCACATTAATGTAAAAACTTCCATAGTATATATCAAAACAGAAGGTTAAAAATCAGATACTATAGCAATATAAGTTATGTAAATACAATGAAAGCACAGATATTCATGCTGTTGGCGATGCATTATATATATATATATATATATATATATATATATATATATATATATATATATATATATAAAACTAAGCTTATATAGATATTAAAAAAGCTGTGATTAGAGGAGGTACCTGTGATTCATCACCATCTTCAACAAGTTGCCCTATATGGGCATGTCTCTCATATCGTTCAAGGACGTTTTCCATACTGTCATAATAGAAACAATAATACTCAGAACTTTATTATTCTATTCACTATAAAATTACAAAAATAAATCAAATTATACGCAAAGTATATGTGAGAAATAAAAAAAATGTGAGACTATTCTAATTAAGAGAGTAAGTTTAGACTTAACTATACTCGAGAAATATAAAACGAAAACCAATCTGTAAAGTGATATACTATTTGCATTTTATATGTACTTTATTTGAGTCTCAGTGTTTATTGTTTTCGATTATTATTAAAAACATCTTAGGATACTTAGAGTAGGGTACCCTGTGGTTAACACGTGAGTTCAACCTACGAAACTAAGGAATATTCCGAACATTATGCAACAGTGAGTGCTTCTACCAAATTTTGTAGGTATAGTTGTTAGGGTCCTGTTGGATCACATGGCATGGCCAAATGCAAAATTAGCAAAGTACACTCTTTTGGGAATGGATTGTATACATAGGAAAGAGAGAAACATGTATAGAGAAAATGTAACAGATGTCACTATATAGTAATAATAATAAAAAATGATGAGGCGCTGCTGAATGTTTTTCACACTATGTAGAATACTGTTATAATAAATGTAGATGCGAAATGAGAATTGGATTTTCAATTGAAATTAAAAATTGAGTTTAATTATTAAGTATTTTCAGAATCAAAATCATAATTTTGATGTCTGATATTTTTCCATATTTATTGTACAGCTAAAATTAATTCTTTAAATTCTTAAATTTGACTTTCTTAGTCACAAATTCTAACCATTCTTTTCCATCCTGAAATAACTTTCTCCATTTCTTTTCCTTTTTTTATTATTTCTGTCACCATTTCCATCACCATCAAGATATAACTAATTACCAACTTGAACGTTATTATGATTGTCACATTCAAAACAATCATTGTATCCTCTTACCTATAATCTTCAACTCCATAATACAACCAATATAACTTATGAATCCAACTGTTCAAGGAACAAGTTTAATTGTGTAATTTATTTAGATTATTATAAATTATTTTAGTTAAATATTTTTATTGGATATAACTAATGTTTTATTAATAGTTTTGTAAAGAGCACTTTGTGTTATTGTTTTACTCTACATTTATTTAAAATCAGCATGATACTTCTTTCTAATAAGAATTTGTGCAAAACATAGTTTAGTAAGATATAATATTCTTATAATTGTGGAATTATATTTAAGTTCTGTTTACATTTTGTTATTTCTTTGATATTTCAATTCATAAATGACTATTCTGAGACAGTCCAACTAACAATTTCTATATAGATTAAAATTTTCAACCTAATTTAAAACGAGCTCAACCAAACTCATCCATTTTCTTACGAATTCAAGATAAAATTTAAAATAATCTATGATAAAGTATTGAGAACTGATGTTATAAAAAAAATCAATTTCAAGCTTATGAAACACTTTAACTTGTTTAATGTTCCATTGGCTAAACCCAATTATATGCATATTGATAGTAATTGATGACAAAGTCTGCAAGTAGCCATAACAACAATCATTATATAGCAATGAAATTCTGACAATGATGGCTAAGCAACAACATCAAAATAGTTGTTGAAGCAATAATGATGTGCAATAAAAACAAAGAAATCATGTGCACAATGTAGGATTAAAGTTAGAAGAGTTATTATTCTTTGGACAAGAATTGAGAATCAAAAGCATGCATAATAAATTTTCATTTCATTAATTATTATTTCATGGAGTTGAAACTATAATTACAAACGATATTTTCTTACATAGTAATTAAAATTATTGTTCAATTCAATTCCAAACTTCTCACACCAGTGGTAGATCAGGTGATGGTAGGCACTTGCACTCTTCATATTTTAGAAATATGACTAAATATGTTAAATTTACATGCATTTAATATAAATAATTATTGATACACATTTCATTTTTGATAAATTATATATATTTTTTAAAATTCGTGTACCTTTTTAACAGTTAAGATTCAAATAGACAAAATGAAAATAAAAGTGAAATAAAACAATTAATATGATAGAAACATGTATAGACAAATTAGTATTAAAAAATATGATATAAATTATATAATTATCTCTTATGGGTATGCTTTCATGCAATGCTTACCTTTAACACTATTTTTTTCTTACCATCTGCCATCACACATTTTTTTATATAGCTTACACAATATCGTACTAAAATATTGCATAACTAATTTCTCCTCTCTTTTTTTTTTTTTTCGGGAAATTATTATGGAAAGTCCAATGCTATAAAATACATAAATAAGAAATATCTAGAGAAAGAGCATAAACATATATAAGCATAAATGATATAATGATAGAAAAATATAGACAAATAACGATTTTATGGATACCTCTTACATATGTATATATTTGATATCGAATATGGGAAAATATAGAAAGCAAAATGCTAATATAGTATATAATATGATGCTTTTAGAAAAAAGTGATAGAGAGTAAGTAAACTCTATCTGGTAAATGTTGTGGTAGACTGAAGAAAACATAACTCAGATAAATACATGAATAAAAAGAGAGAAGAAACAAATAATAATTTTTAAATTACTTAAGATCTCTTCATTGATTATATCTTTTCTAATTCTTCAAAAGTTGATTAGAGATTGGTGTAATTAGAAAAGAGACTGTATATACTGACAAGGTATTTTATATATAGATATAAATATATTTTATATATATAGATATAAAAATATATCATTACTCGTTTTTTACGAGTAAATACACAGAATTTGTATTTAGACTTCAACCCCTGAACATGGTACGAAGATTAAATGTCAGCTTTTTTCTATTGCTAGGTAAAAACCTGTCCCTATGGGAGAAAAGTGTTCAGAAGAATAAACTCTCTCTCTCTCTCTCTCAACAGCCATTTCTCCATAGATTCTCCACCTGCAAATGCAGTGTCTGAGAAACCAACAAAGCTTAAATACCTATCAGCAGATCCAAAGAGGACCCTCACAACATTAAATGCTGTCGAGGAACAACTCCATAGTCCAATGTTATGGAAACATCCCTTTTTCAAGCAATGTTTTTTCACAAAAAAAATGGAGTCAGAAACTTCCTTGTTAGCAAAACCCTTTGGGTTCTGCATAACTCTTCATGCATGCTGGTGTTGAGAGAGAGAATCGTTCAGAAAACTACAATGAACATATATATAGCTCTTTTTATGGCCATAATTACTTTCAATCTTCAAGAAAAACATTGAACAAGAACGTTAAAGAACCGTTTTACACTGTTGTCTACTTGTCGATGATGTTTTCTAATAATTATTTTATTGCCTCAAATACCGATGATTAACATTTCAAGATATAATAAAATGTCTTTATTTTTTTAATTATGTTTTTTATGTATAATATTTAGATTATTTTAAAAAGAAAATTTTAAGTTTAATTTAACTTTATAAACTATGAACCGTGAGGTAATGATAAAGAAAGGAAGTTTAAAGTGTTATTTAACTTTATAAATCTATTTTATTTTTAGTTGATACAAGATCTTCAACACATCTTTTTCACCTTTAAACATATATTTCTTGAATATAGGACTAGATATTAATGGAGGATTGAATAATAATCAAATAACAAATATTAAATTTTATTAAAATAAACTTAAGGTGAAAAGAACATGAAACACAAAAGGAACCTAGTATGCACATACATATGTATTCGCCATAGGTCCTAGTGCAAGAGATGGAATTCTGCCTAATAGGGTATTATTGATTGGCATGGGAATATATAGACCTATTCGCAGACTGTTCTCAAGATTTGAAACTGCAACCTTTTCACGAGACAACGACTATTTCTCTCTAAGAAACTACTCTTGTATGAAAAGCTAGATAAATATCGAACAGAGATATATAATTGGTGTACGTAACTTAGAGGAATTAACACATTTTTAGTTTTAACTATTTATGCTAAGGTCAAGAGTAAAATAGTCTAATCAAAAGTAGAAACCAAAAGAAGGCATTTCCTTTATTATAGATAGATAGATAGATATCATTGATAAAGCTTCCATTTTCAAAACACATTTGCTTTTTGTTTTTCTGTGGGAGATTTTGATAATGTTGATTAATATATAAGTTTCTTGTCAGAAATAAGTTATAAGTACAATGGTGAATATTTCATACCATGGTGACCAAAACAACATCATGTGTCTGTAACTATGTGTTAAACTTCATAGCTCATGCATGCTCACCTAAGAAGAAACTATCAGGGTAATTTGTTCATAACTTGAGTTATCTACAGATTTTTGAAGTTGATCCATATTAATTGTTCATCCATAATAACATTTCTTTTAGTGGTGTTAGTTTTTTTTTCTTCTCTTGAAGAGGTTCATACCAACCCCAAATTGAAACTGTACATAGCTTGAAATTAAGGAATTGAGGATCAAACTCTAGATATCTGTATTTCATAAAACTCTCTACAAAAAATACTTTTAAGAGAAAGATATCAGAAAGACAAAATACAGTTTCCATTTGATTAAACTACAACTTTGACCATTATAAGATTACAAGTATTGATCAATTTAGTTACACTTTGTACAACACTGGTTTAAGGTTGACTTTACAAAACTGTATTTTAATTCTTTCCAGTGAAATTAATGTGTGATTAAAATATATTACATTTTACAAGATGAAGGGTTAAAATAAATCATAGAAATTTCAATTATTACTAATTGATCCCTCACTTTACAAAACACTGGTTTTCAAAATTGACATTGAACAACATTATTATAATTCATTTCATTGAAATTATTGTACACCAAAAATAAAACTACAAGAAGGGTTAGAATAAATGGTAATGAATACATTGTTATTGATTACAATGACTGTTTAATCATTAAAATGTACACGTTTATTCTGAGAGAAAAATAATGTATATATATATAGAGAGAGAGAGGGAGACAGGAAGACTAGACAACTGTTAAGGTTTTTAAAATATACAGTTTAGATTAATACAATTAATTTAACTGAATTTAGCATCTTAAAATTAAAAAGAAGAAAATTAAAATCTATAAGAACATGTCATTCCAAAACTGTACCATCTTTGACCGCTCTCCTATTCTCAAGTTAAAGAATGCAATTATATCAAACAGGAAAAGCTACGTATATTCAGTTCAATGTATATTTTTTGGGATTCTAAAAATTAACAGAAAAATATTAAACAGTTAAGTTATTATCTTTTGTTTGCTTCGATATTTATAACTCAACGCAACATGGGAGATTCCAGAGCAATGTTTAGTTGCTATTTAGAAATTAATAAATTTATGAGTACCTAGAAAGAAACAGGTTGTGTAAGAGAAAGTGCCTCAATCTGCAGGCATTATGAATATTATATACACAACATGTACGGAATCCCTTTTATCGGTAATGAAATTGTATTTATTGCATAACAATTTTTAAGATGTATGAATATATAATGATTTTTTGTTACACTTCACATCCATGTTACAAATAGTGCATGAATCCCAAAACTCTTGTTACATATATCACTTTCACTTTTTCTCTTCCAACATATCATTATATTATACTGCATAATATTTATATCAGTGTATAAAATAACCAGCCACATCAGTTACAAAATCTGAGTGTAGCAGCCAAAATGACATGGAAAACTCTAGGTACTCTTAATTTATTTGTTTGGTGGTGAATCAGTGTATTTATAGTGAACAAAACAAGACAAAAAATTGTATTATATATCAGAAACAATACACTTCAAGTCAGAGGTTTATTACTGTTTCTGTTTGCGCCAGAAAATGATGCACTGTCTTCACTAATAAATTCGCCAGTAAAATTTATTGAAGTAAATATAAACACATTCACAAAAGGAATGCAATAAGAACAGGGAAAAAAAAAGCTTCGATTAGAACCAGAATTAAAAAGAATGAAAACACAATATAAACAAACTAAAAAGTTGTATATGGTGCTAAATATATAGTATTTCACATTTAGGCAAAAAATTGAGTACCAAAGCTTAGATAAACAATCTACTATAAGCGATTTTGAATGCAAGGTTAAGGTTTTCGGTGACTTGTCAACCATAATTGTGGTCATGTACATCATATTACTGTATAATTTTGTACATCAACAAAAATACTGGGATGAACTGTTAAGTATCTGTGATTATAATTTAAGATTTTGGTGAATAATCTTTGGGGTTGACTTTGAAGCAAGGAGGACAACGAAAAAAAGTGGAAAAATGAACAAACAAAAAGAGATAATAATTAACGAAATAACTGGTTAATTCAGATAGATTTGCGATGAGTAAATGATATAGCAAATGCATAATCGAGCGAGAGAATCATCACAGAAGAACCCAACAAAGAATCAATCTGGGCAAGAAGTGAGGAGTGAAAGAAGAGAAAAGGAAAGAAAAAAAACACAAACAATTAACGTGGTACTGAAAAGGTGGTCGGTTAAATAACGAACCTGGATTCAGACGAATACTCGAAGAGTTTCCCTTTGGCATTAAACACAATCAGTGCCACTTGAGCATCACAGAGCACAGAGATTTCATTAGCTTTCTTGCGCAGCCCGGTTCTCCTTTTGGAGAAGGTGACTTGGCGACTGATTTTGTTCTCGATCTGCTTCAGCTGAACCCTTCCTCTTCCCATCTTCAAACTTTCCCAATTAAGAAAGACCAAGTGAGAAAAGGGAGAGAAAAATAGATAGACAAAGAAAACAGCACGCAAATAAGGAAACCCTAGAGTGAGTTCAGAGCACAAAGAGAGAGAGAGAGAGAGAGAGTGTGTGTAATACCTAAGGGAAGATAAAAGAAGGAAAAAAATAGGATGAAAGGAGAAGAGAAAGTGGGTGGTGTGAGTGAGGAATTCGCGTATATAATATAGCATGGTATCTTTCTATTTTTGTGGTGTGCTAAAACGGTTTCAAAAGTGAAGATAGTTTCTTCCATGGTGAAGAAAAGTAAAAGGATAATGGAAAATTATGGAAAAAATAAAAGGGATGAGAGAGAGTAGAACGAGGTTTGGGTTTGGTACAATGCGGTGTCGAGTTGGTAGTGGATGAGGAGAATCGGGTACGATGCGTTGTCGATGAGGGATTGTTGGAGAAAGACACGTCGTTGATGTCACAGATTGCGGCAGACCGTACGAGGATGTGGGGTCAGCTTCCCCACACGCGGAGGCCAACATGGAAGGAAATTCCTTTGCAATTGCTCTCTTTCTTTACTTCTAACATCTTTTCTTATCATTTGCAGCATATATAGTTATACTACTAAAATATGTATATAAACTTGTTCATCATGTAATTCATATACAACTTACTACTTCTGTATGGGAAGATTTCCATGTATTAAGAGTTTCGTATAGTTTAAAAGTCGATAGTCTAAATTATTACATATTATATATATTGTGTAGAATTTTGAGAGTACTAAATTTCAAAAAATATTCACAAATTTATTATTAAGGTTTTATCTATAACAATATATAAAGAGATTCTTTCTTTTTTGTCTATATTTCATAATATCAATTCTACCCTTTATAATATAATTATTTATTAAATTTTTTAAAATTAACGGTTATTTTTACTTATTTTCTATAAAACTGTTTATCTTTTTTCTTTTATTTATTCATCAACAATTAATTTCTCTATTCATTTCACTTTATTTTTTATAAATATAAATTTATTTTATATATTAACTTAATAATATTACACTATTATCATACTACTATACTATCATTCATATATTTAAAAAATGCATACACACAAACACGATAACGTTTGTGTGTCCACTAATTCTATAAAAGGTGGTTTCATACCTTTTATATATAGAGGACCATAACTTTAGACTTGTTAGGATCTCACTCCCAAATTTTGTACCAACTTTTCTTTGGTTGTATGTTTACTTAATAAATCTAAGTCATATTATAAAAATATTATATATATTATAAAAAATTTTTATAATATATATATATATATATATATATATATATATATATATATATAAAGTGAGTGTATCGATTTGATAAGATTAAATTAGATTTAAATTTTACTTTTCGAAAGTACGTGAAAGTATTATACAAATAGAAAACTTGCCTTTAAAGTTTTAGATTAATGATATTCTCTATAAATAATTATATGTAGGTTGATTCATAGCTCTGAGACTTATTAGATTCCAATTTTCCAGATATAAACTATTTCTTATATGTCCACTTAAAATTGAGTTCTAAAATAAATAATATTTCAAAACAAAAGGAATACTTATTATCCCAACATCAATTTTAAGAAAAAAAATGTTAATTATGTTTTTAGTCCTTAAAATTTTCATAAAATTGAAATTTATTTATATCCGAAATATTTTGGTGCTCAAACTTTAAAAATGAATATATATTCCTTTCAACCCAATTATATTAAATTTTTTTGACGTGTCAAATATGTTTCATGTTAATATTTGAGTTGTTTACAATGTATAATACATCCCGTTTCAATTTCAGTTGGGAACCACATTTAACACGTCAAAAAAATTTGATATAATTGGGTTAAAAATATTATATCCATTCATTTTTAAAATTTGACGATTAAAATATATCAAAGTTTCGGAAAATGACAAATTTTAATTTAGCATCAAAGTCATGGATTAAAAACATATTTAACCTCAAAAAATATTACTATTAATAAAAATAGTTAAATTAATTACTTTTAAATAACATAAATTGTACTTATTTATTTTTATTTATAATTTTTTAAACGAGTGTTATCCTTTTTTTATGAGATCCTTTTGTGTTTGAATGGTATGTTAATTATTAATATCCAGAATACTCTAAATTACTTGATATTCTTTTATTAAAAATTAATAAATAGTTAAAAATTGTATACAATATTTATCTCTTAATATAATATGAGAATATAAGAACACATATAAGTTCCGTACAACTACTAACAACTAACTTTGAAATAAAAATACAAACTATTAATTAATTTGTACAAATTTAATTTTATTATTATATATTTTATATTTTATAATATATATATATATATATATATATATATATGTGGTTAAATCCTAATATGTAAGTAAATACAAATATTACTTTACCAATCGATTTTATGAATTGTTAAGGTCGTTAGTCACAGGTGTGAGAGATTGACAATAGAGAATGTATTAAAGATTTCACATTTATCAACAATATGCAATTATAATACATGAGTGAGTATAAATTTCTTTGAAAAAGTTTTAAATTTCTCTTTTCTAAATTAACCAAATACTAAATAATGATTTTATTTCTAAAGGAAAATCATAACTTTATAAACTCATAAATTATTAAAAAGAATATTCAAGTTTTCAAGGATGTATTCATTAATATATTTGTAAAAGAAAAAGAAAACTTTTTTAATTTAAGGAATAAACCTAAGTCATGATATTAAGCATAGACAATATCTCAAATCCTCCTAAATACATTTGTTTTTAATAATTCTAGAGTATGTAAGCAATTTAACAAGAAATACGTTTAAGAGTTAGCCAATTATTTTAATAAATTGAAAATAGACTTTTATTTCTTATAAACAGCAGGGTATTTATATGAAAAATTTTATATTTTAAAATCTATTTTTGAATTATTTTTTTATGTAAATTAAACTTTCAAATATTAATATTAACCTAAAGTTGGATACATCATTCATATGGCCTAAATTTTGTGCAACTTGTACCTTAAAATGTATACCTTATAGTAAACAAGTTTTCTTACTTTCATCAAGATTGAAATTTTCTTTTACATCGACCATTCATCATTATTACAAACATTTTATACAACTAAAAATTAGATCTCTCTTATGTCCAAAGAGTTTGTGATATTAAAAAACAAATATAAATATCATTTGTCTTTAAAAGAAGTATAAATACAAGAAATCCTCAAATAACAAGAAACAAAAGTATCATCTGTTTCAAATATATGGACACATAGAGGTCTAATGTTTGAAAGTTGAAACAAACATTTGTTTTTAAGAGAGGAAAAAGTCTCATAAATATATTGGAAGATGTGGCCAACAAAAATGATACTTCATATGAACATAAGAAAGTTAACACATGTTTTGTGGAAAACACAAACAAAACTTCATTTGAGCTAAATCTAACAAAGGTATGTTAAATATGGAATAAAATGTGCTCTATGATACTTGATCTTTCTTAATAAGAAATGTTATGAAGTCACAAGAGATTGATAGAAAAAAAAAAATGCCTAGAAAGGATCTATATCATTTTCTTAGGGGATCTACTAGGTTAAAACTTTTAAAAAGTAAAATGCATGTTTGACACAACTATTTGGTTGCAAAAGAAGGAAAAGATAAGAAAGTTATTCCTCTTATTCATGTCTACCATGGAAGGAACAAAAAAAAAGGTATGCACATCAAAACCTATCGTTGTAACAAATATCTTTGGTTGCAAAAGAAAAGATGAGTTGATACTTAGAAAATGGATGCTAACGATATATGATAAGAAAACAAAAAGTTTATGCTCTTAGACCTTAAACAACATCAAGGGACAATTTCATTTAGGGGAAATGAACTTTAAAAGCTTTGTTACATAGATAATGTTGTAAGTCTCTTTCACCTTGATAATATAATATACAACACTACAAGAAAATGTCTCATTAAGAATTAATTTTAGTGAATAAAATTTGTTAGTCACTATAATGACTAATTTAGATACTAATTTCCAAAATAAAAAATTATTGATTAATGTTGAATATGATAAAAATATGCATGTTGTAAAGTCTCACTTCTCTTGGGATAAGTAAGGGAGTGGGTGCTCATGGATATGTAATGCACTCTAGGTTCATAGTTTTAGTTGTCCCAAGTCTTAATACTTTGAGCTAGTGTTGGTGTAATTGGGGTCAACGGTTGAAAGTTAGCATAAATGTTGTATAAATTTGCATATAGTGAATGCACTACTAAAAACATTCATATTTCCTACCAATTTTGTTTTGAAAATTGTTTGGTAGGAAATACTTATAAATTTTATAATGAAAAAAAATTGCAAGAAATTGCTGTCAACTTTTTTACAAAATATTTTGTATAAAACATTTTTCACAACAAATCTTGTAGGAAATACTTACAAATTTTATAATTTTGTAGAAAATAATTACTCACGAAGGAATTACCTGCCAATTAATATTCATAGAAAAAATAGCAGAAAAAAATCTTTTCTCGCAAATTTTTGTAACAATTTTTTTTTTTTGTATTGTAAGATTAAAATATAACACAAAAATTAATCTTTTTTTTCTAAGTCAAAGAATGATGTTTCTATTTCTAGACATCTTGAGTTACAAAACCATGGAATGTTTTTATTTAAAGTCTTACAAAAGTAATCCTAAGGTGAGGATGAGAATGTAAAATTCCAATGTATAATGTTTGGTAAAATATATATATATATATATATATATATATATATATATATATATATATATATTCCCAAGCATGACTCATTTTCAGGAATCTATATATTACACATGTTACTCGCTCTTCCTATTAATATATGTAAAAGGGTGAGAATCTTATATTCCCATGAGAATAAAAGATATTTTCTAAAATATCTTCTCACTTTCACTTTATTTCTCCATTCTCAAATATATATTTTTTAAGAAAATAAATTTAAAAAATAGTTTAAGGAATCAAATATTTACCAAACATCTATGATTGAAGAGTAAGAACAATCATTCCCGAAAATATCATTAAATCCATAAAACAAAACAAAAAACAATTTTTTTTTTCTCATACAAGAAGCTTTGAATCTTGAAGATAAAAAAAATGACTTTATTACTATTGAGGACAATATGTTATGTTTTGGATGTACACTTATTGAATATACACTAAGTGAACATAAAAAAATCTTTTAGAAGTGATCGTAAAAAAATATTTTAAAACACTTGAATTTGATTCATTATGCGAAAAGAATGAGTTAACAAACCAAGGGTTGAGACCTCACCTTTTTAGAATCTTCCTCCTAAGAGCTTTTGGGAAATAGTTATTAACATGACTTGCTACATGTAAAACAAAATATTAACCCAATCTTTCCTGGATATGACTATTTATGAATTGTGAAAAGGAAGAAAACATGATGTTTTTGCTTGACAAGTCAAGCATTTATAACTCTAAGATAATTTAATTCTTTGATTCCTTCTTTCTTGTTTATGCTTGAATGACACTTATAAAAGGTACTCTGATACTTAAGTCAGAAAGGGTCTCAGTCCGCAAGTATTAAATGTAGCAAATGAATGTAATCTATTACCTTACTTGGATCTCCCATTTATACAAATTGTTAGTAGCTTTACTTACCACTAACCTAATTACAGTCGAATCACCCTTTAATTACAATTACCAGATTAATTTGTACTGATCTGTACAAGCATTCTTACCCATGATAGCTACGTACCCGAACTATCATTTTATTGATAGGCCAGCTTTCGTAGGGATTTGTTAGGGAGGCACCATAACTTTTTTCACTGGTTTAAGCGTTTAGATAGATTGAGTCGAACTCCGAGAGCTGGAGTTTACCCGATTGATTCGTGTTACCCTGGTCAGGTACCTACTATACACATGACATTTCATTTATTCATCCTTTTTGCTATTATTTTTTGTAACATCCATATATCAATTTTCTTCCATCACCATTTTCTAAAATCATCATTGTCTAAAACAATTAGAATATTATGTTATCGACCATTCAAAACATTTAATAATGCTACTTGATTTTTTTTAGATTTGGGAAGAAGATGACACATTGTTATATGAATATTTAAATGAAGACACATCTTGTTCATTCAAAGAAGATACTTCGTGTTTTCTCATTTTTTTTTTCATGAAATATTGCATGTGCTTTGTGTTTATTTTTTGTAGAAACTTGTCATACAAAATTTTTGTGGTAAATCTTAAAGTTTAAGTTCATCCAAAATTTGGTTTGGTCGTTTCGACCTTCGACCTAGGCCAATCAGTCTATATTTCATAGTTGGCAGACTTGTCTCGACAATGCGCCTAAGTTGGATTATCTTGAATTTCAACTAGAGTCGACCCGACTTAATTTTAACCACAACAAACTCGACCAAAGTTGTGAGACTTTTAATTAGGAACTTCACAACTGAATTTCGACTAGGGCCAAATCAAACGAATTTGGCCAAATTTCAGCCAAGAACGTCTAGCTCGAATTTGACCAAATTTTGGGCAAGGCTAACTAGCCCAAATTCGACCAAATTTTGGTCGAGAACGACCCGGCTAAATTATGCCAATTTTTTGACAGGGCTGACTTAGCCGAATTTGATCAAATTTTGGTTCGGGGCGACTTGACTGAATTCAACCAAATTTGGATCAAAGTTGAGTTGGAAAAAAGTCGACCAATTTCAAAACAAGACTGACTCAACACAATTTTGGTCACAACTGACTAGGCCAACCTTTAGCCTTGCTGGCCATTCTCGTCCTTTGCCTAGTGTTGGCCTGTTTCAACCTTCGATTGGGACCAGTCCATCTCGACAATCAGCCTAAGCCTACTTTTTCAACCTTCGACCCGTATCGAATTGTCTCAACTTTTAGATCGTGCTAGCCCATTTCGACCTGTCTCAACCTTCAGATCATGCTGGCCCGTCTTAACCTTCTACTTGACTTGTCTCAACCTTCGTCCTGGTCTAGTCCATCTCGACCTTTGGCATGACTTGGACCGTTTTGACATTCTGTTGGGCTAGCGCTTCTTGACCTACATCCCAAGCCATCTATCTGGACCTTTACCTCGTTTAAACCTTCGGTCTGGCCTAACTTGACCCATCTCTACCTTCAAGTCGGCAACGCCTGTTTCAATTTTCGCCAGGCCTGACTCGTCTTGATCTTCCGCCTAAGTCGACCAATCTTGACCTTCGGCCCTAGTTGGTGTATTTCTAATTTCGACCTAGGTCAGTCCATCTTGACATTTGACCTAACTTGTCTCTACGTTTGGCTAGGGCCAACCCATCTTGACCTTTAGCCCAAACCGACCCATCTCGATCTTTGGCCTGGATCAGTCCATCTTGACATCCGTCTCAGGCGGCCTGTCTCATCCTTCAGCTTGGTCTGACCTATTTCGACCTTTAACACAACCTGAACCATATCAATGTTCAGATGGGCAAGCTCATCTAAATCTTCGACCTAAGTTGCCTTCCTTGACCTTAAGCTTGTCTCGAACTTCGGTTAGGGTGTGCCCGTCTCGACCTTTTGCTTGGGTCGACCCATTTCAACCTTCAATCTGGATTGACCTGTCTTGACCTTTGGTCAAGGTCGTGTTAGGAATCCAAGTGTGAATCTAAGTCCCACATTGGCTAGAAATGAGAAAGTAGAGCACTATATAAAGATAAAGACCCATAAATTCATTGCCTTAAGGTTTTAGGTTAAAAGTGGTGTCAATGTCTTATGTGGTTGGGCTCAAGTCTCATTGGTGTTGTATCTCCCCAGTGATACCCCTCCTTAAAAACCTAACAAGTGGTATCAGAGTCGATGGTTAAAACCAGCTCAGACGAGTGCAATATGGTCCTAATATTGAAAGTCTTCTTGGCAAGGGTTTCAGGTAAGCGTGCCCCGTTAAGAAGAACAACGATATAGAAATGGGCAGAAAAAGAGTACTCGTGGTTGGGAATGCTTCCGCTAAAGGGAGAGTGTACCAATGTGGTTGAAGGGACTCACCCTTGAGGGGGAGATTGTTAGGAATCCAAGTGTGACTCTAAGTTCCACATTGGCTAGAAATGAGAAAGTAGAGCACTATATAAAGATAAAGATCCATAAACTCATTGCCTTAAGGTTTTGGGTTGAGAGTGGTGTCAATGCCTTATGTGGTTGGACTTAGGTCTCATTGGTATTGTATCTCTCCAGTGATACTCCCTCCTTAAAAACCTAACAAGTCGACCTATCTCGACCTTTAACCCAAACTTGCTCGTTTTCAAGTTTGGCCCGATCTAGCTTGTCTTAATTGTCCTGGGTCGACCCATTTTGAACTTTACCTTGGGTTAACTTGTCTTGATGTTAGGCCTAAACCGGGTTGACCCGTCTTCGGTCTGAGTTGAATTGTCTCAATGTTCAAATCCGATCTGCTTGTCTTGACCTACGACCTTGGCCAACCCCTTTCGACCATAGGATTGGGTCGACTCATCTCAACCTTTAGCCTAAGTTGACCTATCACGACCTTTGGCCCGTATCGATCCATCTCGATCATTAGCTTGGGCCAACTTTTCTGTACCTTGAGTTTGGGTTAGCCCATTTGGATCTTCGACCCGAGTCGGGCCATCTTTATATTTAGCCCAACCCAACTGAAAATTTAGATCGAAAATTTAGATTTTCCATTATTTGAAAATGGATATTAAAAGAATAGTTATCAAATCTAGAAAAAATATAAAGTATATATTAGATTAATATCTAGATTTAATAAATTGAATTGAATTTTGAATAAAAGGAATTTTAAATGAATTGGATCATAGCAAAAGTAGATCAATTTGGCATGCCCACCCAAAAAACAATGAATTTTTTAATGCTTTGTGAAAGTTTGAAGAGCCCATATAGAGATTTTGTTTAAAACATTTTGACATTCGCTATGCGATACACAAGAAGAGGAGACAATTTGGAAATACAATCTATACTATGATAATTATGGAAGTTGTTCTATGGTGTAGCAAACCATGGAATCATAAATGATTTGTAACAATAATTTGAAAAGGTTTTATGAAAGGTTGATGAAGTGCAATAAGCTAGAAACAAATCAAACAAAAAAATAATGGTTCAATTCCTAATAAAATAATGAGATTTTCAACTTTTCTTGACAAAATTTATGAACAAACTTATTGTAACTAACTACATGATGCCAAAATTTTATTTCTTAAATGATTCAAATATCTAAGTTGTCATTTGAAGACATTTTATGTTCAAACTTTAATCAATGACAGCTCAAATAGTGCCATATAAAAAAAGTTTGTGAGAACACTTATTACAATTTCTTTAATTTAGTTCAGTAGCATACTCAATTGCTTCATTTCTTCTTTTAAATATTTCTCCAAAATGTTTGTTCTTTAAACTTGAACCTTGAAAATTTTTTTAGATAAGATAATGCAGTAAAGAGCTACTAAAGGAGTACTTGGAACAGTTTTGCAACTTCACTTTAAAAATCCCACAACATAATGAAGGGGTGTTTGTAGACACTTTCATTAAAAGATTTCACATTAGCTCATTCTGAAATTTGTTAATTTAGAGAAGGGCAAAAATGTGACATAGATTAATTCACATATTTAATGCTTTACCAAAAGACTAAAACCAACTAGCTTTAAGGAGGTACTACAAAATAATGCAACATAATTCACAACTTTTTGGGCGAATTATGAAAACAGGTACTTTGATCTCAATTGTTATGCTTTCTAAGCATTCGGTCTTAGTTATTCGTAGGAGAACTCTACAAAGAATTTGTAGTAATCACATTAGTGATTGGTTGGTAGCAAGGTTTTTCATGTTAGTTACTCTTTGTCCAATTTTAGGAAGACTAAGTGCAATTTGTCAAAACGTGTGATAAATGTCAACATCACAATTTTATACTTCATCCATTGGTCAACTTCACTTTACCATTGTTCCATGGTTATTCAACAAATGGAGAATTCATATCATCATTCCCTTCTCTAAAGTGATGAGACAACTAAAGTTTTTGTTCTGACAATGGAATACTATTCAAAATGGATTGAGGTTGAACCAATAGCAATTACTTTCAATAGAGAAGTCAAAACAATTTATCTAAAAGTCTATTTTGTGTTATTTTGGCCTTCTTTTAACTTTGATAGTTAATAATGATACATAATTTGTAGATGATCAAATAAGTCAAATTTATATGATCTTGGGAATTAGGCTAGTGATCACTTTAGTAGAACACCCTAAACAAATGACTATATGATGTAGAAAATAAATATTCTGAAAGGTTTGGAAAAATATTAAGGATAGATGAGTTTCCTCATGTTTTATGGTCTTGTTATACAACACTTCATTTTGTGACGCATGAAATGTAGCTTTATTCAGTATATACAATGGGAATTTGTAAACCATTGTACAAGACACAATTGCTTTAAGAGGAAGAACCAGAAGAATGAGCTAATTTTATTTTAAATATAATTCACGAAGTATGAGAGATAACTAGATTATAATTAGAGTTGATGATCGTCATTTACATATAAAGGTATCAATTTAACCTATTGCCCATTGCCCATTGCCCATGGACCAACACCAACCCATTCCAAAATAAGCCTACTTTTTATTAGCCCACCAAATGAATGGGCTAAAAAAGCCTCAAACTCCAAAGCTCCCTCTTAAAGTGGGTTAAAGTCAAGGCTCAAGTGGATTTGATCTCACTATATGACCTTAATTAAATCTTAAATATTTTCATAATGATACAAGTAGAAAAACTTTAAAATTGAAAATTGATCCCCAAATATTTCACATTAATTATAAATTGATTCTTACTTAATTTTTACTGTTTACAACTTAACATGAAAGTTAGGATCCAACCCAACATGTCTGACTAGGCCAAACTAACCTAACTTGGATTCATCCAAACCCAACATTGTTTGACATGGGTCCAAACTTGGTCAACCCTATCTCAGCTTAAATTGGCATGCCATGATCTGAACTTGGCTCGACATCGATCCAGTGTGAGTCTAACTCAAATTGACTTAATGTCGACCTTACTTAACTTGACTCGATGTGGTACTACTCGACTGAGCCAAAGGTCGATTCAACTAGACTGAACCAAAGGTGGGTCCAACTTAACTTGGCTGAAGGTGGACCAAATTGACTTGATTTTATGTGTGCTCAAGTAGACTCGACACAAAATCAACTTATGTGACTCAACTTAGTCTAAGGTGGGTTCAACATGACTCGGTAATAGGTGGGCCTAATTTCCTAAGCATGAGGTGGACTTGACTCGACTTGGTGTGAAGTTAAGTTGACTCAACTCTAGGTGGGTCTGATTGACTTGACCATAGGTGGGCCTACCATGAATTGATCATAGGAGGGTCCAAGGTGTGCCTAACTTAACTAAGCATGAGATGGACCTGTGTTGACTTAGTGCAAGGTGGAATCGACTCAATTGAGCCTGAGTTAGGCCCAACCTGACTTAACCTGAGTTGGGTTCAACTCAACTTGGCCATAAGTGGGGTCATCCCGGCTCAACCTAAGATAGGCCCAATTTGACTCAACTTAAGGTGTGCTCAACCTTTCTCGATCTAGGTTGAGCCCAAACTAACTCAACCTAAGGTGGTCTAGCTTAACTCAACAAGAGATGGGCTTGTCTTTACTTAGCCAAAAGTGGGTTTGACTTTACAAAACCTAATGTGGGTCTATCACGACTCAGCTACACATGGGTCAGACTTGATTTAACTCGACTCGGTCTGATGTGGACCTAACTTGCCTCAACCTAAGGTGGGCCTAACTTGACTCGACTTGAGGTGTGTCTAATTTAATTGAACCAAGAATGGCCCAACTTAACTAAGCCAAAGGTGGGCTCAAATTGACTCATTCCACTCAATTGAGCTCGAGGTGTGCTTGAATTGACTCGGTTAGAGACAAGCCTGACTCAACAAAGTTAAAGGTGGACTTTACTTGAGTTGATTTCACTTGAGCCCTATGTGGGCCCAACTCTACTTGGTTTAGTGTGGACCTAACTTGACTAAGCTTGAAAATTGTCCAATTTGACTTGACTTGATTTGATTGGACTAAAGTAGACCCTACTCAACATAGTTTGAGGTGTGTTCAACTTTTCTCAACCGAACGTGCGGCCAACTCGACTTGACCTTATATTGGTCCCACTCAACTCGACCACACATGGACACACTCGACTATGTCTAACGTAAGTTTGATTCAACTCAACACGATGTGAACTCTATTAATCGTGGCTTAACTTATACATAAATGATATGGACCTAACCTGAACGACCTACTTAACTGGGGCTCAACTCAATCCTATCTACTCGAACTTGAGACCAACTTGCACAGGCCGACCTATGGATTGGCCTAGGTCCATGGGATTTTTCTTGCTATTTTGACCTTGTGAGTTTTTTCTTATATAGGCCTGTTGACCCTATTGACTTTTTTTACCCTAACCAATGTGAATCATGACCAAATCCTATGGGTTGGACCAAACTGATAGGTCTACTTATATCATCGTGTAACTTGAACTTCCCCATGTTTACTAATCATTTTTTATTACCTACTGAAAGGAGGTTTGTGTTTGAATTTAGTCATCATCAAAGTGACATCCTTCCTTAATAAAGTGACATTTAATTTGGCTTAATTAGTAATATGGTCTTTATATTTAGGTCTATGATTCATTTTTTTTTTCTTATAACTTTTCTAACAATTGAGTCCCTATATTTTTTAAATAGAGTCAATTTGGTTCCATTTGCTAACGACATTAACAACAATGTCATTTTTTTCTTAGTTTTTTATGTATACTTGTTCTTTCTTATTTCTCTTCTTCTCCTTTTTCTTCTCTAGACATGTTGCCTTCATCAATCCATCTCCATCCTACGTCCCACTTGTGCAATGTTGGAGTTAATGTTGGTGTGCAAGTTTCTGATGGCGTGGAGGTTGACAAGGGTTTCTCTGTCAGCATTAGACAAGAACGTTGAGATTGCGCCACTTAGCAGGTTCCAATGAATGTACAAGTTGACGCACAATACCCAATCTAAATATATGGAGACAAAAATGAATCATAGGTTTAAATATATAATGACCAAATTACTAATTAAGTTTATTTAATTTTTATATTCACATATAAGTTCATTAAGTAAGAAAATATACATATATTATTCTTGTTAGTCACTAAAGTGAACAATTTAGATACCAATTTACAAAATAAAAAATTATTGGTTACTAAAATAGTCACTATTATGAATAAAATATTACAAATGGTTGCCAAATTGGTCGCTAATTAATTAACAATTAATTTAGAAACCAATTCATTTGGTAACAAAAACCTTGGTAACTAATATTTAGCAATCAATTTCCTTTAGTAGCTAAAACCTTGATAGTTAAATTTTAGAAATCAATTTAGAGACTAATTATAATTTTTTATTCATAATAATAACTATTTTAACAACAAATAATTTTGTATTTATAAATACATATGTAAATTGATTATTATAACAACTTTTGATTATTAAAATTAATTGTTAACCAGACATTTCTAATATTTTATAAGCCGATTAAGATTAAGTAATAATAAGTTCTAGTAAACTGATGTTAGTATATTAATTCCATGTGAATAAAAAAAAATCCCTAATCTGAATTCTTATGCGTGCATTATAAAGACAATTATATTAATTATGGTTGATAAAAATGGCACTAACATGAAAACGATGAAGCATAAATTCAGAAAAGTTATATATACATGTTTTGACCTGGAAGAAAAGATCGGTCTCTTGTGAACCATCAAAGTTTGAAAAATTACCTCGGATAGTGCGATCTGACTTTCAACTACTATATGCTGTGTATGTTATTTAGTTTTTGACAATCAATGTTTTAATGAAACTGGAAAAGGAGTGTTTTATTTAGTACATCATGTTAAAAATGTAATCTAATGCAACTATTAATATATATATATATATATATATATATAGTAAATAATTTTTACTGATTTTATTTAACATTTTATATTATTATCTATTCAATCAAAAAACAATAATATCTATGGTAGATGAACACATTGAAATACAAACATAATATTATAAGTTTTTAATTGACTTAAAGTGAATATCGATAATATAGGTAGATATTGTCCTGATTTGACTTCATGTGTTGGTAATTTTAGCGGAAATCGAGATGAATATGTGGGGAGTTTTTAAGCTTTTTTAGGAGTATAGACTTTTGTATTTATTTTAAGTTTACGAGGATCATTTATGTTTTGGAGCATGTTTCGGGAAAAGGGCCTTTAAAGGCTTTGGTTGAAAAGTCTCTCATAAATCTTTGAATCAATGAGTAGTTCCTTAGAATTTTAGAGGGAGATGACATTGGTACTTGCATTTCTGTACGCATATGCATTTCAAGATTTCTCATATTTTTCGTGTAAGAAATTATTGTGCTGATAAATTAGCTAATTTGGCTTTCATTTATAGAGAACAACATAAGTGATTTAATGTTTTGCTTCCATGTCTTTATTTAGATTTTTTTTCATACTATGTATAGTTTGCTTATGTCTCGTGTAAATAAATTTTATCATAAGTTTGGTGTGGTCCCTCATGCTTTATATTATTTTCTTTTCTTTTATTTTCTTTTTAATAAATTTTCATGTGATGACAAATGATTGATGAACTTTGGGATGTCAACATAACCGAGATATCAAAGTTCATAATGATAGAAATAAGGTTGGTTTGTGAGTTTAAAAGGAAAGTGAAAGATGTAATGAGTAGAGATGGCAAATAAACCCGTCCCCGTGGGTATCGTCCGAACCCGTCCCCGTTTTGACGGGAAATCCCCGCATTGACTGGGTATGGGTATGGGTATGGGGAATCCCCGACTTTTTCAGTTGGGTATGGGGATGGGTATGGGGATGTACATATACCCGCCATAA
>Ga0214544_1003230_pt1 | contig 33977 bp, 10 predicted proteins | sample CNSS3metaG_FD_160074 | JGI IMG/M metagenome (GOLD analysis project Ga0214544, IMG submission 160074) | Root nodule microbial communities from cowpea collected in UCLA plant growth center, Los Angeles, California, USA - CNSS3 | ecosystem: Host-associated > Plants > Roots > Nodule | place: USA...
ATATAAGCAAAACAGATGTTATAGCTGTACAAAATTCCTTGCATAACCATTTGAACTTTCTTTCATGTATCTACTCCTTGGTTTATGCAGTCCTTGCTAATATGGTGGGCAAGTACTTCCTTAAAAATGTTGAACAGGTATTTAGTACATACAAAATATATGTGATGAATATGCTGTTAATCTGAATGTTACACCAGTGTTTTGATAATTGAATTGTTGGGGCATGTTTATAGGGAGCTGCAACTCAGTGTTACGTGGCATTGCATCCACAAGTGAAGGGAGTATCTGGTGAATACTTTATGGATTGCAATAAGGGCGACCCAACCTCTCTGGCTAAAGATTCAGAGCTGGCAAAAAAACTATGGGAATTCAGCTCAAGTCTGACTAATGCAAAGTAGCTTAAGCTTTGTTTGACTGGACTGAATTAGAGGAAGCTTCGTTCAAAATGAAATTTCAGAGAATAAGAAATTTTGTAGTGGCGTAAGCTTAATCTTGAAGGTTTTAGTTTTAAGTAAATTACATCTCAGACTTCCTAAAAATCAAGCAGTGTACATACTATATCAAACTTGACCAGTTGAAGTACTTCGTTACATTCATATCAAAATCGGTACTCGGAAGTATATGTACTTGGGATTTAGGAAATTCTATCAATGCAATCGCTATAGTATTACCACATGTGCCATGCCTTTTTACGATTGGGCAAATTTCAGTGTTTGGTAAAGAGGATAAAACGAGAAGATAACGTTACCTTGGTTGGCAAGAGTGTAAAGAAAATATGGATTTATGACTGTTGCATTAGAAATGTCTTCATTTTTTTTTAAATTACACATTTCAAAATATTTTGAATGACAAATATCACATTTAACCTAAATTGTAATCTATTTTTCTTCCACACCTATTTCTCTAAAGGGAAGAAAATTATCCTTGTCACATCTTAATATTCTACTAAATTTTTTAATGTACTTAGTTAAAAACTAAAAAGTTACTTTCCATTCCCTTCTCTTGGTTTAAAAGCTACCAAGTTCTTCAGCAATATTTAAACAAGTAGCCTCATTAATGTATGTATAACCGATTGAATTGTTCAGGAAATAAAAGCATGATGAGATAAATTTTAATTGTTTCGGTAGTTAAGCACGCATATGCTGATAAAATTCAGTGTATAGATAAGGCCAAATGAGTTAAAGAAACCCACCAACGAAGAGAATTAGTTACAGGAGAAAACTGTTAAATAAATATAACGTTTTTCTACAATATTTACAATAGGCATCTGTTTATATACGCTTTGGCGTCCACCACCATTTTCAGCTAGGCCTAGGATGATGATAAAACGCAAAATGACAGCAATTAAGTTAGTAATTTACATTTCCTTTAGAGGGTCAAAAAATGTTTTAACGCAAGGCTAAGACTGAATGTTGCGCCTCCTAAGGAAACGCAGACTTCAGACGGTATTCGATTTTGAAACTCCGAACAAAATTGAGATTTACGATTCTTACCCAAATGCACTACATGATTATGCTATTACACTAACCGAATGCGCTAACCTTCAAAATTTTAATGCCTACCATCTGAGCACTGAATGCACATCATAAGCCATTTGTGCGATCAGGATTTGGGGCATCGGATTTAAGATCAAGGCATGCATGTAGCCGTACATAATCCCTCAACAGCTGTTGTGACACGCAATCAGCCAAATATGATTTCCCATCGCGAAATTCAATTGGGTCTCCCTGGACAACCCTCCTAGAACGGTTACTGTCAGATGAACCTACATCCCGGTAAGCATGTGTAGTTTGCAAGTTTCTCCCAAACTGCGCATACTCAGAACCCTGATGAGGAGGGGTATTTCCAAATGAATAAAAACCATGCTGAGGATTTTGTACCATACCAACAACTTCATGTGATATTTGTGATTGCTTTGTCTGAAGACATGGAATAGCACTGCCACCACTGGTCAGTGGCGAAGATGAGCCACATGCAGTACGATTGCTAGCTGTGGGAATAGGACCATCCAGAGACCTTTGGATCATACCCACGAGTTCATTTGAGAATAGTTGTGGCTTTGTCTGATGAAATGGAATAGCACCGCCGCCACTGGTCAGAGGCGAAGATGAGCCAGACGCGGTACGAGTCTGAGACCTTTGAGTCATACCCACAACTTCATGTGAGAACGGTGGCTGCTTTGTCTGATGAAACGGAATAGCTCCTCCCCCACAGGTTAGTGGCGAAGATGAGCCAGATGGAGTAGGAGGGCTAGATATTGGAATAGACCCATTCTGAGACCTTTGAATCATACCGGAAACTTCATGTGAGAATAGTGGTTGCTTTATCTGATGAAATGGAATAGCACCACCACCGCTGGTTAGTGGCGAATATGTGCCAGATGCAGTACGAGGGCCAGATATTGGAGCACCACCACCATTCTGAGACTTTTGGATCCTACTCAAAACTTCGTGTGAGAATAGTGGTTGCTTTGTCTGATGAAATGGAACAGCGCCTCCACCGCTGGTTAGTGGTGAAGAAGAGCCAGATGCAGTACGAGAGCTAGACATTGGAATGGCACCATTCTGAGACTTTTGGATCATACCCACAACTTCATGTGAGAATAGTTGTTGCTTTGACTGATGAAATGGAATTGCACCACCGCCACTGGTTAGTGGTGAAGATGAGCCAGACGCAGTACGAGGGCTAGATATTGGAATAACACCATGATGGGACTTTTGGATCATACCCGAAACTTCATGAGAGAGCATTGATTGCTTTGTCTGATGATATGGAATAGCACCGCCGCCACTGGTTAGGGGCGAAGATGAGCCAGATGCAGTACGAGGGCTAGATATTGGAATAGCACCCTGATGGGACTTTTGTATCATACCCGAAACTTCATGGGAGATTATTGATTGCTTTGTCTGATGATATGGAATAGCACCGCCGCCACTGGTAAGGGGCGAAGATGAGCCTGATGCAGTATGAGGGCTAGATATTGGAGGCGACATCCTTCCACTTGTATGCAATGATTTATAAGGAAAAGAGGGAGAGATGGGACAAGAGATCTCTCTTGGTGCATGAGGATCACTGGAAACAAGGGCACAAAAAAAGTCAGTAACTTCTCTTTCATATCAAAGTACGTAAATAAAACAAGAAAAAGTAAAAAGAACATAAATTGGACCAATATGACATCAGAGCCTTTATCATCACCCTTCCTTGTCAACTATTGAAACTTAACTATAAAGCTACTTGCCTAAAATAAGTGCTAAAATTATGCAGGTTCCTAGCTTTTGAATACATGTACAGCTACAAATATTCATATGCACAAAGAAGACTGTTGTATTTTTTATCGTGATCTTTCCCATGCTTAAGGGTGTGCCATTTGAGTTTGAAAGAGACCTTGATCCAGAACCAGCTTTCAAGTTTCTAGGCGGATTGATCCCGGCTACTTCTGAGTCTAAGCATGAATTACGTTTTGCTGGTCCAATGACCTAAAAGAATTCAAAGTGACGAATCGTGAGATCTCATACACAACGTAGGCATGCACAAACTGAAAAATGAATGCAGCTTGACAAATGATGATTATATGAAATGACATACCAGAGATCTCACTGCATTTATTATAGCAGTAGGATCTTCTGAAGGAGCGGCAGATAAAATAGATCTTTCCAACATAGCATTTTTAACAAATGAATGCTCTAGAAGTTGAGCAGCCGAGGGACGATTTTGAGGATTCCTTTGCAAACAAAGCCTTACAAAATCTTTTCCATCTTCTGAAAGATGATCTGGAATTGTCGGAAGTTCCTTGCTGTTCCCAATCTTAAACATAGCAGCAACCTTGAAATATGTGGTGTAAAACAACAGAAACAAGTTACAATCAATGTTCCTAGACAATCATGTGCGCCAAGTTTTTAACCAAGAATCATTTGCGTCCGAAAATAGATTTCAAATGCACATACATTAATATTCAAAATGCCTTTAGTCTGTCTACAAACTCACCCCTTCATATTGGCTCCAAGGAGGTTTTGTTGTCGCCATCTCCAAAACGGTGCATCCCAGACTCCATATATCAACCGCAAGATTACAACCATTTGAATTTTTTATAACCTACATAATTAAGGCAGTAACACAGATAAGAATAGACTACACCATAAGACCAGTGACAAAAAAGTTTCAACTAATGCAGAAATCATCCTGACCTCAGGTGCCATCCAGTAAGGACTTCCTTTGAAAGAAAATGGACAAGATGGCCCACTTATCTGCAAAGCATTCAAGATAGGAAATATCAAGTTAGAAAGATGGCAAAGCAGGTCGCCCTCCCGCCAAATGAACGGGGCAGGATAGGTGGGCCACTTTTTTGGAGCAGTTGGAAAAATCAATGCACCCCATTTTATGATGGGATAGGTTTTTGATAGGCCAAGTCACCTAAATAAAAAAATTAAAAATGATTTTTCCAATATAGTGAATGAGATGAGTTTAGGGTGCGGATCGAAGTAAGGAAAGAGAGTATGATGGGTCAACTCAACCTATCAAAAGCCACTGATTATGAGAGGCGGGTCTTGCACTGATGGGTTCAAATGTGTAAACCCAACCCACCAAACATGGCGCAATAAAATATTTAAATGCTTCTGCGCAATAAAACATTTAAATGCTCTTACAAAGTCATAGATGTTGCACAATAAAACATTTAAATGCTCTTACATGCTTTGCCATCCCAAAATCTGCCAATTTTATCCGCCCATTAGGGTCCACCAATATGTTTGCTCCTTTAATGTCCCTGATCAGAATCTAGTGATCAGACCAGGTGAAATCATTTCACAGATCACAACATAATTAAAATAATAGATACGAATTGAAACCATAGTTATTAGTCTAGGAGACTGGCGCATAGCAGCCACCTTTGAAAACACTATAGCTGGTGGGCTAGCAGTAAGGTAGATGTTTTTAAAATTAATAAGACAAACTAAATAAAGAAACTCATGTCATTTTATTTATTTATTACTATATTGCTCCTAGATTGATGTGCAATCTTCTGACCTGTTACTTATCATGAATTTCTTTATATATAATTTTTGGGGAGTTTTATGCATACAATAAATTAATAGAAAAAGAACATAAGAAATTAGTAGAATTAAAAATGGGAAGAAAGAGCGGGAAACACAAAAAGAAATTGCTGTAAAGTGTGAAGGAACAAAAAGTCAAGGTAACTTTTTTATGGAATGGTCAAGGAAGAAGGATTTCAAACCCTGTTACTTTCTAAAGCAAAAAAATATACCAGAAAATAGGAAAGAAATAACAGTTTTACCCCAAAAATCTAAAGCTCAGAGGTAAAATGGGTTTTTTATAACGGGAGCGCCGCTTTAGAACATGAAAAGACACTAGCGGCTGCAACAACTGCTATTGAAAATCGCTATTCTATTTCAATCCCATAGCAGCCTCCATTCTACCGAGTTACTTCGCTACAGTGCGATATTGACTACAATGATTGAAAAATATATGAGAAGACTTCACGTACAATATGTATAAAACTCACCTGTGAACAGTGTTCTTCGCGTGTAAATATGCGAGTCCTAACAAAATTTGTCGAGTATAATTGCGAATTGCAATTTCACCTAACTGGCCATATTCTTTAACCAGCTTATAGATTGACCCACCGGAGACATACTCCAAGTATACATAAAGTCTGTCATCGATCTGTTTAGGCATAAAATTTTCATAAAGCAGTAAATGCATTCGGAACTTGACAATTGATCGTCAATAGTTTGACAGCATGTGAAGCACTAAATTACAGTAGTTGCTGCAACTGCAGTTAAGAAGAAATTTGATCGTGTTTCTCAAAACATACAAGCAATTAAAACAACTGATTTGTGCAAGTGTGGAAGTCTCGATTTATGCAAGCAAATTCAGAAAGTGAAATCATTTACTTTATAAAGTTAAAAGATTCAATAAATACCGTCTCAGATCCATAATACTGAACAATATTTGGATGCCGCAACCGACTAAGCATTGCAATTTCCTGCAAATGCCATCACGTGTGTGAATATTCATCGCTATGATTATAAAATGTCATTAATTTACAATTATCCCTTGTTCAACTGTTTAAACAAGTAAACACAATTGAGGAAAGTAAATGATTTTTTTCTTGCGTCATAATTTTAATCTTTCCAAAGGAAAGGCAAGTATAAGCATGTAAAATGGATCATAGAAGGGTATTCCACCGAATCTACAAAAGAAAGCTTACTTGGCCAAGCTGCTGTGCACTTTCCCTTGATTTAGCATCATCTGAAAAAAGGGTTACCTCCTTCATCGCACACATCTCACCACTTTCTCTATAGAGCATAAGAAGTTGAGCTACGTCACGATTACAGAGTTGAAAGAATTTAATGCAGAAAAAAACACAAAGCATGAACAACAACAAATATCAACTTTCAAACAGGACAAGTGCTAACATATTAACGGATGAGGGTGATGTAAAACGTGGAGAAATGCATATTCAAACACAATCTGCTTGATTAAGAATTCCTGGATGACGCATACAGTGATTATTGGTCCAACAGCAGAATACATATGGCAGGCACCTGGGTAAGTTGGTACAGCTTTACTACCCCTCCCTTGGTACTTACACCCTACCCAAATTTTACAGATTACTCCCAAATTTTTATTACTAAAATAAAAAACGGAAAAAAAATGACCATATGTACCAGGTGTCATAATTCAAAGAGAAGGTGAGCACAAAAATAAAAAGAAAAAATTCACACACTTGATACGGACCTGTTAAAACCAAGATATACATGTCCAAATGTTCCCCTTCCAAGCAACTGCCCTTTTTTCCAGCGCGAACCTGGGCTTATCGCAGTTTCTGATCCGGCAGGACTACGAGGGGCTGAAGGTGTTGTTGATGCAGAATAGGTTGGAGAAAATGGACACGGCTTAGTAACTGTTATTGGAGGAAGTGGTAACTGATGATTTTTTTGTTTCACATCGTCAAGGCGTCTTGTATGTGCTTCTGCTGCAGTTCCTCCAGCTTTAGGATGCAGAGGGGTCACAGTACCACTCTGTATCCTAGAACTGGGACCAGGGCTTCTCATTCTGGGACTAACTATTGGAGAACACTCAGGGCTACACCTGTTTTGAGGCAAAATCATCTGTCCCAAAAGATCCCCACCAACTGAAATATGATTAGAGTTACGGCCTGAAACCAGACTATAGGAGTGACCAGAAGCTATATCTGGATAAGGTTTTGTTGTCTGTAATTCAGAATTCAACATTTGTTCAGGACCAAATGCTCCCATTGGATTTCTAGGACTTGATACTGAACTACCTGGAGCACTACGCAAACCACCTGGGCGAGCCACTTGCAGATTTTGCAGGTGTAATGGAACCCCTCTTGGTGAGGTAGACAGTGGCTTATTATTGCACAACTTAGGACTTGTTTTTGAGAATGTTCTTGAGTTTCTTTGGATAGTAATAAGAGGTTGGTTCTTGCGCACCAGACTTCAGGAAAATAGAAATAAATTTAGTAACAGAAGAAACAAAAAGAAGAGGTAAATAAACGGAAAGCATATAAAAAAATGTATCTAGAAGGAAACAAAACTACCTAAAAGAACTATTAATGGTGGCTCGGTTTCCATTTTCATAATCAGAAGCCAGAGGACTAACAAAATGCGGCGAATCAAATGAGTTGCCACTATCAATTGAGCTTTCACTAGAAACAGATGCAGTGGCTATTTCTCCTTCCATATCAGTAGCGTCTTCCTTGTTTGAAACAAAACCAGGTATTGGAAGGGGAAAATATAGAGATGGCTTTGAGTTTATGGCTCTATCAAGTTTTGATGTTAAAATAACCCCAGAATTTGCAGCAATGGCATCCGAAAGATGTGACCCTGGTAATGGGAGTGACCCTGGTAATGGGAGTGGTTGAGAGAGAGGCCTCTCTGCAAAACTTTGACATCGGGATACATGTGTAGAGGGTGATGGTGATCTTGAAGGTGCAAGAGATCTAGAACCCTTTTTGGAGATGGCATCATCACGATATCTCCTTGATCTTACAGATTTATTATTGCATTTCTCTTCAGAAGCATTCTTTAATTTCCGCTGTATGGTGTGAATAATACTTTCCCTGTTTTCCTTCCTTTTCACCTCTTTGGAAGAAGACTTTCCCCACCACGACCGCATGTCTTAGGAAAAGCTTGCCAAACACGCAGAGGGAAAGGGCAGGAACTATTTGCAAATTCTGGGTGTAAATTCACATTTAGCATTACAGCACAAATGTTTGTAATACAATTAATTCAACTGGGATTCCTCTGAAGTGTCACACCATAACAATCTGTAAAAGACTTCCAATGTTAGTTCGTTCTCAAAAAAATAAACATTTAAAAAAGAAATCATCCACACCAAAAGGTTATACAGAAGTAAATGAGAACAGGTAATTGATAATCTATGCTGAAAATATTTTTATCAATGTTGTAGTAGTCTGTTGCACTTACTGAAACCTATCACATAACAACATACATTACAGATGCTTTCACATTCCAAACTGAAGTCCAAGGAACAGAGGAACATTGTCTTGTTGAAAATTAGACAGCGAGATGATAATACGATGGTTGTAGGAAATTGAAGACAACACAAGTATGGCATCAATTAGTTCTAGTGAGTTGTAAATTTTTCATAGTGCCAAAGTGTTCCTAAAAAAACCAGAAGCCACCGCACTAACTTGTTCTATGAAGACAGTTGTATCATTATATACTCAGAACATAAAAAAAGTGAACCACTGACAATGAATTAATGAAGATAGTGTAGCAACTGAGTTTTATAATTACGCAAGGTGCAGCAGCAGCAACAACAAAAGTCTTATTCCACTGTGGGAGGTTGGCTACATGGATCACTTGAAACCACTAGACAAGGTTCACTGGTTCACTTAGGCATAGTGGTTCTTAGCGACCAGCCCCCAAAATACTTTCACAGGATTGTAGAACAGCCACAATTTTGAAATAATTTATACAGTTTATATAATGTATAATATACATGTAAATTCATAAAAATGGTAAAAACTGCATGAATTAATGGCATTCATGATTAACAACAAAAAAACGTAGGTCTCTTCATCAAAATTTACTTAAGTTTATGTCAACAAAAGCCACTTACCAGTTTCTTAGATATGATATGAATCATCGATTTATTAATCTTTTCTTTCTTAAGAATAAACTAGCCACCACACAGACAGAGTTTATCAAGTACACTTCATCCCTTCTCTCTCTTTCAGTTTTGTATTTAAACCAGATATCTTAATTAAGCTCTGAACAGACACAACTGGCAAACAACATTGCACATGAACATATAAAATAAGTCCAGTGAAGCACAAAGAACCAGTGACAGAGCCGTAGTGGCCTTCAATCAGATCCACTAGTTCAACCAACTCTCTAGAGTGAAAACGACAACCTACAAAGCGATATTCACAAAGAAATTGACTCAAAATGGCACGCACCACCAATGCCAGCAGCAGCAACTAATCAGCAACAAACCAACAGCAAACGAGAATGAGCTCTGATTCCTGCATAGAAAACTGAAGCTTAACAAGTTTAAATTTCAGAAAGAAGCATGCAAACGATTCTGCACAATGATAGGTTTCGAAACACACAAATTATTCAAACCGGCACAATAAATCAAACAACTAACCAAACTCCGTAACCCTACACTTACTCAATGATACTTTTCTTCAGCGCCAGAGCATCGACATTAGCCGAAAATAAGAACCTGGAGGTGTCCGTTCATCACAGACACAGTAACGCGAAGTTAAAGAGTCAGAGAAAAGCCATGGGAACTTGCAAGAATAAGAGCGAAAAACAGGCACAAAACAAGGTACTTTCAGTTTAGTGTTATTGCCCAAACGTTAAGTGCAGTGTGAGAAACTAATTAAATAATAATAATAATTAATGATTTATTAAATTTTAAAACTTTAATTAAACCATTCCAAAATATTGAGTACGGTGCATAAACGTGTGGGAACCACTTTCCATAGATATCTAACCGTTAAATACTCAGTTAATAGATACACTCGAAAGATGAATTACGCATGCTGCCATCGTGCGGTTGGGGTATCCCCATTAGGCGCCATCATTGTATTACATTGCACCGTAGATCAGCGAATCTTTATTTCATGTGTAGTTAACGGCAACTTATTCAATAATCAATTATTTATTTAATATTATTGTGACTTACCCATTAAGAGGATTTTTTCTTTTTTTTCTTTTCTCTTTTAATTACTTTTGAATACTCTCACTTCCCTTTTTCCTTTTTTATTTAAACATATAAAATAATGTTTTAATTCCAAGTGAAATTAAAAAATAAAAATAATGTAAAAGTGTGTTGATTATTTTTATTTTCTCAAAATTTAAAAATTAACTTTTTATCTAAACTGAATCAAAATGATTTTTCCAAAACTGTTTCTAGTTTTTTAAATGATAAATTTTTTAGAGATTAAAATAGTATTTCTTAAACAAATTTAAAATTAAAATGATTTTTTTTCTTGGAAAGCTAAAATTGGATTCTTCCTATATTTTAAAAGCACAATTAAACTAAAAATTATACAATAAATATTCATGGAGTATTTATTATAATATAATTAAAACGATTGGTACTAAAATATTAAAATAATATTATAAGTACGGAATACTAATATACTGAATATATTTATATATTTAATCTTTAATAGTTATATTATTTAATGTTGAGCATAATATATTTAATATATTCATTAATGCTGAAGCATACTAACTAGTAGTACTATTTAATTAAATATTTAATATTTAATATATTTAAATATTAACATGACAATAATGTTAAATATTTTCCTCCGTTTATTGCTTTTAATCCCTTATATGATCACCATTTTAAAATTTTATTTTTATATGCATTAATGTTAACCTTTTCTGTAATCTCTTCAAATGATAAGTTGCATTTTTTTACTATAAAGATACTTTTAAATGAAGTTTCATCAGTTAATAGGCTAAAAAATAGAACAGATGAATTTAAAGTATTTATTATATATATATATATATATATATATTAAATTAATGGCAATATTAATGTTACCAATAAATTAATTAATTAATTTCAACCATATAATTAGTTTAGATAATACTGTTTGTATTCTTATATTAGAATTCTTTTTTATCTAGATCTTATTAAACATTTAGGTTAACTATTCTTGATATTAGTGTGATCCAACATCAGAATTTTTAATTTAATTAACTTTCACTTAGTTGAGTAACATGTTAGTCATATTTTCCCAAAAGTAGGCAGAGATAAAATGAATTTATCTTATTAATAATTTATATTTACTGTAAAGTAACTACAAATAACTAATACAGTTTATATACTAATAATTAACTAATTATAATCACTATATTATTCTATGTTATGACCTCGATAGTCTAATATGCATCTTAATTCAAATTTATAGCAAATTCAAATTAAAAAATTTAAAAAATATATATATCACATGAATTGAGTTTTATACACCAAAACACAATATCAACCTCTGTATGTTTTGTTTTCATTGCCTTCTTACGCAAAATGTCATTTTCTAACATTTTTTTATTTATTTGGTTTTGTTTAGCTGTGATGGATCAATAAAAAAAAATACATAATTTTTATTGTTTCTCCATGGTAATATATTTTTTTCCATTTAAATTGGATTTTTTTTGCACATTTTTGTATTATAAATTTCTTTCTGACATTAAAACAACACAAAGAATTAAAGAAAAAAGTATTCTAAAAATAGATCAGAATGCTTTCTATGTTATTAGCAAACAAATATTTTATTCTATTTTTATAATTTTTATTTATATATTTTTTTTCTCGTAATACAAGTATTTATGTTTTTGTGTTCCTTCAAACGTTTCATCTTCTCATCTTGTTTTTTCATTGGATTTGTCTTCTTCTAAAGGTAAGATTGTAAAGTTTTTGTTTCTTTTCTTTTAATACAAGACATCGAAAAAATGTATCGTTTCGGTTTATAAATTTATAATATTACCCAAAAGACTTAAAAAAGGGCATTTAGAAAAAAGGAACAACAATTTTATCATAGCGAAAAACAATCACACATGATCTTCCATTTCAAAACTAGTATACCTCTTCATATTTTAATATTTGCTGATAAAAAAAATATTTTATAAATACCATTTCCAAAAGTAAAATAAAAAATCCTTACTAAAATAAAATTCTAATTAAAATGATTTACCTAAACATTACAAATAAACAATAAAAGTTATCCAAAGTGACAAATTGATTATAACAAATTATTTACATTAAATCATCTATTTGTTTATTATTATTATTATTATTATTATTATTATTATTATTAATAGTGTAGCTAATTTGAATTTAAACTGCTTCAACAACACAATTTTCTAGAAGATGCATTAAAATGCAACTAAATCAAACATTGGAAAATGAAAATGAAAATTGATACGTGTTAGTGTGACTGGACTTTTAATGCATTTAAATTGACATGCAAAACTAAGATGCTTTTAATATCTAACATTTCAAAATTTGGTTATTGGATTTTGTTTTGAAAATTTTCATCTTCTAGGCATGAATTAAACAGACTACAAAAATTGTTATAAACAAGAAATGCATCTTTATGATGAAAATTAATCATGCAAAAAAATATTTTTTATTCATAAACGTAATAATTATATTATCCTTTTAACCACATAATTAGATAAATAAATAAATATATATATATATATATATATATATATATAACTTTTTTCATATGTTTCTACAGTTGCAAAATATTGTAACAGGGGAAGGTTATATAAAGATTTATGGTTGAAGTTCGTTGTATTCGGCTTTAAACTGTAAAATTAAACTGACATATCACTCAATTTTGCAATAGCAGTTCATTTGAAAAATATACAAATTTTAAACACAGAATAAAAAAAATTAAAAATTTAATTAAAAATAATTAAACATTTAGAAACTTAAAAGTTAATTAATTATTTAATGTTTTATATGAATGTACTTAAATTAGAACTCTGCAAAGAAATAAGCATGTTACTCTAATTAACAATAAAATCTAACAAAAACATTTAATTAAAAGATATAAACTTTAAATATTAAATAAAATTAAAAAATTTAATAAAAATGTAATTAAAATATCCATATTTATAAGAAGTAACTAGTTAACTTATAGATAAACTATTAAAGATAACACTTGACTTGACTTAATTTAATTGGTTCAAAGGTCGTGGGTGCTAGAGTACTCTTGCAGGCCCAACTCATAAAAGGGTATTCAAATCTCAATTTGTGTAACACCAGTTGTGGACAATTACTTCCTGCACCTCTTCAAATCTCTTCTCCAACGCGATCAAAATGTTTTCAAAAAATATTTTTCCTAAAAGAAGCAAATTTGCTTTCCAAACAAAAAATTGTGGCCATTATTAAATTCATATTCTTTAATAAAACTTCAATAGTTGTGCAATATATGTATAGTGAGGGTTTAATCATTTCGACTTTTCATTTATATTGGGTGACATCTTTTAATGAACTTATTTTGTTCTATAACACTTTTGATTAGAAAAAAGTTAAAAGAAGAATGAAATGAAGAAGTTTGTTTCATTCTTTATTTTTATCATAAAAAAATCATTTTTCAAATATGTTCTAAAATAACACATCCTCGTTTGTAATTAATGCATGGTTATAAGTAGAAATGTGTATATGAGAGATCCATATGCAAAAATCTGCACTAAAAATAGTTCACACAAGTTAAATATTTCCAGTACATAAAAATCCCCAAAATCCATGAAGGTTATGGACCACTTCGCAAACTGATTTATTTTTTAATTAAAATAAGATTACTGAATACATTTAATTGTTTAAAAAATGAAGTTTATATCTCACCAACACTAGAATAAAAACAATAAAATTTAAAATAGAAAATAATTAAACATAAAATCTCATAATAAAATACAAAACAACATCAATTTTGTAATACAAATAGAAAATAAATAAAAAAATATTTGGTTTGAAAATGACTTGAATGGTGTATATAAATGCACAGCTTGTAATGCAAGTTCCGGAGATGAGGGGCTGAGAGAAGATTGGACGTAATAAATGCCGTTTTTTTAGTGGCTTGTTGGGAAGTAAGATCAACTAGAATCAATAACATCAATAACATCAACTTCTGGCTGCATAAATGTCAAATACCAAACTCATACAAATTTCTTAGTGGACCCACATATAATAAATTAAGGCTTAATTTTTTTTCTTTTAATATGTTCCTGATTCTTAACTTTTATTTACATTACTTATTCTTGTATAACTTTGATGTTTGATGTTATTGAAAAATTCAAGTGTTTTTATTTTATGATTTTTATACAAAGTATTTGAATACAACTTAATAATTATTTTAAAAAATAATATTATTTTTTATATATTATATTAGATACTTTATATTATATCTAAATAAAGAATTCAATATTATCAAACAAAAATATCTAAAGACAAAATATGAAATTTTAGACATGTTAAAAGTCTCGTATCAACGAGAGATAACATTAGTACATATGTGAATAAAAAACTCATTTTACAAACTTATTTTGTAAGAATTGAATTATATTTAAAATTTATTTTTTTAATAGGTCAAAAGGGTTACAACAATTTCAAATAAAGACAATAATATCTATAATAAGTCATGTCATTGAAAACAAAGATTGTTTCATAAAAAGAATATCCTTTGAAATAAAAAATTGATTAGTCCCTAGGTTCTACAATTTGCATAAAAAATCATCAAAATAAAAAGAGATAAATCTAAGATGAAAGTTTTGAGATAGTTTCTGAAGAGAGTGAGAATAAAAAAAACATAAGATTTGCTTATAGCAAAGAGTGTAACAAGGAGAGATGCTGAGAAAAAAAGTTGTGGAGTTTATTAAAGTGAGAACAAGAAATGAAAAGAGATTTTTTAAATTTGAAAAAAAGTAAACATGTGATAAAGTTACTCAATTTGATAAAAATAAAATTACTTTTTTTTAGTGTGTTTTTGAGAATGTAGCATGTGTCATGTTTATGCTTTTTGTGTCTATTGTATTGTATTATTTATGCATACATAGATTTCACAACATCTAACATAACATATATTAATTTAATGAAATGATCGAAGTCATTTCAATACTCATGTCCAAATGCAGAACATTTATAATAATTTAAAATCTTATAAATCAAATGAAACATACCATTAAAACAAAGAAAATATGTTAAGTTAGATGTAATTCCCTAAATAAATGTGTGCAAAAATTTACTTTATTACTTTGAGGTTGAAATTAGTTGAGGGAAATTTCATTCGCTAAGTGAATTTATCAAATTAATTGTTGGAATAAAAAAAAATTGTTAGACAAATGAAGTCTATAACTAATTATGACTCTCCATATGAATGAAATCTCATTTTCTAGATGATTTATGTAGAACCTACAATTTTAAAAATTTGACAACAAAATCCACAATACTTATTTTACTTATTTCAACAAGTTTATACAATCCACATTTTAATACATTCAATACACAATTTGCGTACTATAAAAAGTATAACTCAAATTAATCATCCAAATAATAAACTGTGTTTAAAATAAATGAAAACACATTCATTACTATAATACAATTCAAAAACTTCAAAATATGAAACCAACATTTCTAGTATTAACAGCACTTCGTAATTCAGAATCAAATTCAAATAGTTTTTCCTACTTGACAATTATTCGTGTTTCAAGTAGTAGCAAAAAATTTGCAAAAATAGCAAACGTCTAAAAAACTAAGGGAATATCATTGGTTAAGAAAATAACATTTTTCAATTAACGAAACATATATAAAGCTTTGGAATATTTATTAATAAAATCATATAATTAAGAGTAGAAAAGTTTTAGAAAAAAAAAATACCTTTTACTTAATAGGATATTTTTCATGGAAAAAAGTAAGAAATAATTTCACAAATAAAAAAGATATATAAGGTAGAGAGAGAGAGAGAGATGTGAGAAAACATAAGAAAAAGGAAAAATAATGAAAAAATCTCGAGTCATCTAGTCTTACCTAAGATTCTTTAAGAAAAAAAAAACAATATTACTTAAATGTAAGAAAGAAAAAAAACAAGTTACATTTGAAAACCCTTAATTTTCTTTAACTAAGAAGTATTTGTATTTAATTAATCTTTCTTTTATTAGATTGGTTTAGTTTTAAGTAAAATTGCTTTACACTCTTAGCAAATTATGAAATGACATCACATTTTCTTCACGTAAAAAGATACATAATGTTTTGTAGCCTTAGAATTCGTCAATATATAATCACAAACACAATTTTAGTTAATAGTCATGGAAACTAAAAGCATGAAATCCTATAATCTATTCACTCTTGTGAAAAAACCCTGCAAGTTAGAAAAACTTTAAAACCATTTGACAATATTTTTTTTAATTTTATAATATATATTCCATTAATGGAATGTGATAGATACAATGTATATGATGGAAGTATCTCAAAGTATTGAATCACTTTCTGAGATTTTTATGGCTTGTGAGCAGTTATGGTAAGCTTTATCATCTACTTAGGGTAATATTTATTTATGCTTTCTCAACATAACAAACTCTGTTGGGTTGCTTCAGAAATAACTCTTCTCCATGACATCAACCATGTCCATGTTATAGGAACACGTCCATTGCATTTCTTTTAAAATCAGATCAAGCACCACACCACCTAATTTCATATGTTTTTAGTTATATATGAATTATGGTGAGAGAGTGTGTTTATATATATATATATATATATATATATATATATATATATATATATATATATATATATATATGGCATTAGTATTATACATTATACATATAAAACATTTAACACCACTTTAATTCGAGATTGTGGTTCTAGGTATATATGATATTAGTATTACACATATAGACATTTGACATCATTTTAACCTCAAAATCTTAAGACAATGATGTTATGAATCTTTATTCTGATATCGTGTTTAACTTTATCTATTTTATCCAATATAAAATTTTTTGACTCACACTTGAACTATTTCCAACAAATTGTTACAACTAATAATCTCTTCATGTGAAATTCAGTATAGTGCAAATAAATAAAATAGCAATAAATCCTTAACAATTAACAATTTACAAAAAATAAAACAATATAGTTATTCAAATCAAATATTATAAATAATTTTTTTTAGAATTGTAACAAGGCAAATGGATTATTTTCATACTTTGTTTGGTGTTCGGAATGTGTAAAAGTTGGATAAAAACGTTCCAAATTGGGAAAAATATAACCGTTCACTTTCTTGAATATTTGTAACACACTATGAGAAAAGACTAAAAATATTAATTGATGAGATACAACGCGAACATGGTGGAACATTTAAGGAGTTACGGAGAATCATGACACACTACTTATTTTAGAAATTTACATTTATATATGCTCTCATTTCTTATCTTTGAAATATTAATTTTTTTTTTTAATTTTGACTTTTCCAATATTTTATTTTATCAAGCTTTGACACCGATACATAAATATGACGCTAATAATAATGTTATGACATGGATGACCTGAAAAATAATATAAAAACTTGACATACTCACAATATTTTTTTTCTCTTCTCAATTTCCCATTCCTTAGTTTAAAATATGGACTAAAGAAAATACAAATTTATTAAAAGAAATATATTTAGGAAGACTCCCGAATACCTTGTTTGGATAAGGTGGAAAGTGGAAGATTACACATCAAAGAGAGAAAATTGATAATTATTGTTTGGATTAAATGAAAGTCAAAATGTATAAGAAAATGAGATTATCTTCTATTATTAAAATACTATATTTTAATGCATTTATCATTATGATTACTAAAATATAAATAATTAATAAAATATTACGTAACGGATCATATCCACGTTCAGCATATTCTTTTATTTTGTTCACATCAATCCTTTCTTTCTCACTTAATATGTTTCCACGTATATATCAGGAAAAAAAAATGAGAGATCACTGTGTTTCTGCAAGTATCCATACTGTGATGCAAACAAGCGATAAGTTCAACCTAACTTAATGCTGCTAAAGATAACGGTAACTCATCTTTATCATTATGCACAAAGTTGACAACCATTTATTTACCAAACATTAACATTTCCAACAGGAAATACTCATTCTCGTACTTCAAAAAACAAACACTATTGTTTGAAGTAACATTTTATCGAATGAATACACTTATGTTTGAAATAACACATTATAACTAAATTAAATTTATTAGGTTGTATTTTTTTATTTTTTTAGCCAATATGAACTAAACAAATAGTATTAAGATCAGTTGGATTTGGTTTGATTTCTCCATAAGAGAGCATGATTAAACTAAAAATGTTTCTCTAAAAGAACATAAACATTTGGTAATACTTTTTGTAAAAATTAAAATGAATACAACAATTCCAAAAGGTTAAAAACTCAAATTCTAAAGTCTAAAAAATGTATTAATCTAAAATAACAAAAAACAGTTGTCTATATCTTGAACTGAGTCAAGATTTTTTCTATTCATTAATAAACTGAAAACGTGTCAATATTTTATACAACTCATGCATTATTCAACCCAGTACATTCTTTAAGTGCTGAATAAAATTAAATAGAGAAAAATCCAGAAAACAAAGTAAATGCAATTTATTAAGTTTAAATTTAAATAAGAAATTATTAACTAAATTGATAATATCAATTTAATAATTTTATTTGAATTATATTTAAGTTCGGAAACTAAATCATAAACAAATTTGATGAAAAATATGTTTACATTGATGTAATGACATATTTTTATAAATATGAACCACGGCGTTTAAAATGAGTAAAGAATAAATATTTAATTATTTTGAGTTATGAGGTTATATAATAACACAATACAATTATTTTTTATTTAAACAAAAGTTTTTCTAAATTTTAAAACCAGTTATATATTTTTGTTTTGTTTTTACACCTAGATTTAATATGATGTGGGGTTGAATTGACATTTATAATTTTTTTTAATTGACTTAACTTTTTGAATTATTGTCTTATTCATAGCTCGTTGAAGTGATGGATTTGTCTCTTAAACAACATTCAAACAGTGATATTTAATATTGTCATTTGATCATGTAGTTGCTCTATGTTCATGCATCGAAGTAAGTAGTTTTAGTGAGAAATAAATTGTGACAATACCTCTTTTTAATACCAATGTCACTAAAGTATCATGTGAACGTAAAACATGATAAATGTTTCGGGTGCAGTTGGTTAACGTCTACTTAAACAATTTTGTCCAATCTTTAGATCTTCACTTTAGTTGTCCGCTTAGTCCAGTTGTCGTTCCTTCAATTTTTCTATCAATCGGTGTACCGGCCGAAGAGGTTTGATGTTTAAGTCAACAATAGTTCGATCGAAAATAAGAATTAATAATGTAATAAATGTGAGAGAAAAGTCATAACAACCATACATTTGGCTTCTATTTATAATTTTCTACATGGGCCCATGATTAGGATTGACATAATCATGGCTCAATTGTTTTTTAAACATGATTATGACGATAATTACGAAGCTTATTTACTCATGTCTTAATTCGACACAACTCCCGTGCGTCGTCATTACGCAGGCGTGGTCGTCGGACAATTGATGTTACACTATTGCCTTCGTAATCTCTAGAGTGATTGTCAAATCGTAGTGATATATGTCGAACATTACTTCAACGTTCGACAGTCAGTCGATGTCGCACATATCTTCATATGTCGAACATTGTAACTTGATTGGCCGATGACTGGTTGATGTCACACATATCTTCGTATGTCGAGCATCATAACTTGACCGATCAATGTCACACGTGTCTTCATATATCAAGCAAGCATTGTAACTTTACCAACCGATGACCAATTGATGTTGTACATATCTTCATATGTCGAACATTGTAAATTGATCTATCGATGACCAGTTAATGTCGCACATATATTGATATATCGAATATCGTAATTTGGTCGATGAGAACATTTGAAAAGTCACCTCAATCGATCCACAGCTAATCGACTTCTACATTACAATAAACATTTGAGTGATAAAGGATGACTTATTAATTAATTTTTTTTTCTATGAAATGTCGCTTTAATATAATGTGTGTTCTAGAATATTTTTATATTTTCTTTGTGATTAAATTTATATAAATGTGTAGGTAAATGTACATCATGGTATTGATTATTAACTCAATTTATATATCATAAAGTGGGTTGTCCTAGACTTCATTGCATATAATAAATGAGAAATGATTATTTATCTGAGAGATATGTAATTGAATTATGAGAGAAGACATGTCTTTCAAAAGTATTCTAATCTTAAGCATATAAATAATTTAATCTATTTATGGAGCCTTAAGTGGAGGCGACAGTGAGATCAATAGATAGATTGGTGATTGTGAGAGCTACATGTTAATGTAGTGCTTTGAATTAGTATTAAAGTAGAATTCTTGATAGAAAGAATATAAATATTGTTTATTGGTATGTAAAATATAGGTATTTATAATCACTTGCGATATTTTTCATTTATTAAACAAGTTTATATTTATTATAATTGTGATATCTATATAAGGCATATTAGATTTTTCTTTCGGGACTTTACGTTATCTGAGGGAGATACAAACAAGAACAAAATCTAAGCAAATTGTAATTAAATAAATGCAACTAAAGTGCACCGTTTTTCTGCTTTACACCAAACCTTAGTATACCAACTCACGTGCAATCCTATAACTTTGTCTGTTTTATAGTTGAAAAAACAGTATATGTGCATCACAAGCAAGCATAGCCACAAATCCAAACATCCCAGTTCTAGAAATGTGCAGTTACGAACGATCTCTTACATATTATCGTGACAAAGACCACATAAGTCTTTTAATTACGCAAGTACGCTATACGGTCGCAGTAAGCAAAACTACATTGGTATCACCAAAACTTTTTATATTTACGAACAGATTATAGTACCGTAATAAATTACAGAACAACTTAACATAGGTTTAGGCAGCGCAGCGTTAACTTTTTGATCAAATGTTAAGAAAAAAAAAGAAGAAGCATAAGCTTATGAGTAAAGGCAAATTCTATCTATACAACAGAAAGGGTAAATTAAACTAATGGACACAAATGAAATGAAACGAGACATCATCATTCAATATTAAGTAGTAATAATAATGATAATAATATGAAATTCTTATATTATAAAGCGTAATTATTGCTTTATTTAAACTGATGATGTATATATCTGTTTAATTAAGCAAATCAAAGTCACTTTTGACCGACGTTGACTCCCTCGGTCGTTTTTATCTTTTCCAGCACCGGTTTCAGATCCCTAGGGCACACGTTCACCTTCAGACCGTACTTCATGAAGAGCGTGAGCGACATCTTCTGCTCCACGCGGTGGCCCGCCGCGACTTCGAGGCGGTGGCGCAGCAGCACCGCCGCCGCGATGGACTTCATCTGCAAGTAAGCCAGGTCCTTCCCCAGACAAAGCCTCGGTCCCGCATTGAAGGATACAAACTTGTAAGAGTCTTGAAGCTGAATTCTGTCCCCTTCGGGAGAGAGCCACCGCTCTGGCTTGAACTCGAGGCAATCCTCTCCCCATACGAACTTCATCCTCCCAACGGAGTAAATGGAGTACGTGACGGCGGAGCCCGCCGGAACGAAAGTCCCGTTGGGGAGAACATCGTCCTCAACGACATGTTTGGAGTCTTCAGGGACGGAAGGGTAAAGACGCAGCGTCTCGGACAAGGCAGCTTTGAGATAGACGAGACGGTCTACCTCGTCGAAGACGAGGGGTTCTTCGAGCCACGTGGAGATGTCTTCCCCACGCGTGGAGAGCAGAACAGTGCAGAGTTCTCGAAGGATGTTTTCCTCGACGCGTGGGTTCTTGATACAGAGCCAGAAGAACCAGCTGAGGGCCACCGATGAGGTGTCGCGTCCAGCCAGGATGAAGTTGAGTGCCACGTGCTGGAGGAACTCGTCCGAGTAGGTTTCCTTCTTTCTCATGAAACGAGACAAGAGGTCGTCGTGGTGGGAGGCAGTGCCGTTGAGGAGTTCGAGTTTGCGGTTCTTGATGATGCTGGAGAGGTATTGGTCGATGTGTTTGAGGCTTCGGCTAAGGCTGACTTCCATGCCGAGGCGGAGCCATCGCTTGAGCTTCCAGAGCATCTCCGGGAGAATGAAGCGCTGTAAGGTGGCTTCGGTGGCGCTGTCAAAGGAAATGGAAAAAGCGTTGTCCGGGAGCCCCGCGGCGAGAGTCTGAGGGTCCTGGCCGAAAGCCAAGCCGCATATGTTGTCGAAAGTGAGGCGAAGCAAGAGGTCTTGGAGATCGACGGGTTTGTGGTCTTGCTGAGCCGTGGCAAGGATGGGGCAGAACCTGTGCTTGATGGCTCGGTTGACCCAACGCGCCATGGCCTGGCGGAGGGTGCGCGTGGTGAATTCGAGCGCCGCTGTTTTGCGCTGAAAGAGCCAGGTGTCGCCGTCGGAGTTGAAGATGCCCTGACCGAGTAAATCGTGGAAGGCTGACTGCCAGGTGGGGCCCTTGGGGTAGTTGTCGAAGCGGAGCTTGAGGATGTGCTCGAGGTTCTTGGGGTCGCAGGTGACAGTGACGAGGCACTGTTTGCGTGCGAGGAAGGGGAGGGCGCAGATGCATGTTTGGTAGGTGCCGCCGCAGGCGCGTAGGTTGTCAGCGATCCAGTCGTGCATGCGGTTGGCATGTTGGATGAGACCGGGGAGGCTGCCTAATAGGGGCCAGACACGTGGACCTTTGAGGGAGCGAGTGACGAAGGTGAACCATATTAAATAGGCCGCTATTGCAGATAGGAACATTAAAGCCGTTGATGCCTCCATGTGAACGAGGGACCGACCCTTCTCCCAAACAAACCACCACCTTTATTCTTTTCTATTGCTCTTCTCACCCTCTCTCACCGGAGACCACTCTTGAAATGCATGCATGTGTCTGTAACAATACTTCAATGTAAGCAAACCCAAGGTGTGTAATGAAGTGTGGTTTGCATGCAAAATGAACAAGAAGAATAATGCGTGTGTGTGTGTGTGTTGAAAGATGATGAAGGATTGAAGAAGAAGAAGAAGAGAGAGGTGTGTGAGGGAAAGGTGAAGGAGAGAAAAAGTGTTTTATAGTAGTGAAGATGAAAGTGGGACAATTAATAAGGAGTGGAGATGCTGGGTGTTGTTGATCTTTTCAATGGCTCACCCTTCATTTTCTTCCCTCACCAGTAGACTCCATTGCCTTCTCAATCCACCCTCATTAATGCCCACCGAGGTCGTTGAGTATATATATATTAAGAGTTAAGACACGCTTCTTTTTTTCTTTTCCTTTTTCACAACTGCTATAGGATACTTATTATGGAATTTCAACTATATTTTTTTAAACTTTACTTTTTTAATACCATTTTATATATCATTTTCGCTAACAAATGCTACGATATCTAAGTTTAAATTTACTTTTTCTTTTTTATCTCATAACACCTATTATATGTATTATTTTTCTTTATTTTTTTCCTATCCACATATACTCCAATATATCCCAAAACAGTGTGTACATATTGGAATGAACTACACTTACTATTATCCTTCTCGATTTGAGAAATTACATGAACAATCCTTGTTTTTGTTATTCCCACCTTTTTTATTGTTTTCAAATATTACGCTAACACCTCTCTTTCTTTATGTTTGAAAAGAGCATCACATATACTCACAGGGAAGATTGAATGCATTTGTGCTCCTTCGTCATGGTGGTGTAATATGCAGGTCATGGGATTGGAACGCGACTAGGTGTAATTTTCCATATTTTCTCTTAGAATTTAATTTCCTATTAAGTTTTTTGTGCTACCCTCCATTGTGTTTTTAAAACACGTTGATGTATTGTATATTGATTCTTGATGTTTTAAATATATTAAAAATCTTTTTAATATACAAAAAAATAATGCATCTTGAAAACATTCTAGAGCATAGTACAAAAAATTACGTAAAAAAACTGGACTCGGTCTCAACTAGAGTTCAAAAAGGATAGAATGACTTAATAATATATATATATATATTACTTTATTTATTTTAAAATGTAATTACTATTATTGTATAAAATTCAAAGCATGAGTTTATGGGTTTAACTGATATACATTTCTAATATGATGATTATTAAGAAAATGTTATTGTAGATTACATCACTCGTCTTGTTATGTAAGATAAATCACAAATAATAATAGTTATTGAAAAAAAAAATATTGCAAATACGACCAGTTATCTATAACAATCAAAGTAGTAATTTATTACTGTGGTTGAGGTGTGATGCTTTAAAATAATTAAAAAAAAAAAGTAAAATGAGATAGGATCTAAGTGTTAGTTATACCTTTCTTTTTAACGAATTCCACAACAATGTTGGGTCTATTTTAGGTTACAATTTTATAATTTAGTTTTGACCTGCTCTATGAAACTTTCAAATTAGGTCAAGCCTATTTTTACCATGATACTCTTGGCACCAGCTCAAGGGTAACTGTGTGAGAGGACATACATAATAATATCACATCACCACAAGAGTTGCAGATTTAAGTCTTGAATAATCTTAAACAACTTCCAGAAAAAAAAAAAAATGGTTTTCTATACCTTTTTTATGCATCTTTTAAGATTATTTTGCAGGAATCAATAAATATAGTAATTTTTTTTATTCTATAGTTTCTTCTTTTATCCATTTATCTAAAGTATAATAGAAAAGAAACGTAAAACGTCTTACTAAAATTCTTAATAATAGAAATAAAAAAAACAATTATTTTCAAAATCAAGACAAATAGAAAGGAATGCAGTAATGTTATGAAAATTGAGAAATATGTGAGTATTTAATTAACTTTTAAGGTTTTTAGTAACATTACTTGAAGGTGTTAAGATTGAAAGTGGATGTTGGACAAAGAAAAAAATGCGGTGTGACATAATCTATTTATTACAGAAATATTAATTTTTAATTTTTACGGTGCTTCTAATCCAATGTAGATCACAATAATTACAGTTTAATAAGATCCATAAATTATTAGATCAAATTATTACTTCTACACACCCTCTTATTTCTTACCATAAACTATTTTCTTATCTAAATCTAATGATTAACATAAACATGTTTCTTTCTAGTATCTTTAGCTATTATAATTAGTATGAAAGAGTAGTTAAACTATAATTAGATGAAATGATAAAAATTGTTACCCCGTTGGAGATATGAGATATTAATTAAAAATTTGATTTTATTAAGAAATTTTCTTGTTTTTTATTTTTCTTATTTATAATTTTCGTACAAGCAGGGCCTTCCCTCTCTCTTTCCATCGATAAATAAGATGATCAATAAATAAGATGAGCACAAATTTCTTTGTATCACATGCTCATTACTTGCTAAAATTTCTTTTATAAATTTTATGTTAGATATTATTGTGTACTAGGAAATCTCCATTATGCTAACGTAAAAGTATACAAATAATTTGATATTATATAAAAAAATATTTATTAAAAAATACAGGGAACCTAATCAAATTCATTTACAGAAATTACATAATAAACTTTCTTGAAAAAAAGCTAAAAGAACTTTGAACATGAAATTTTCGAAAAAAATCAAAAACAATTATACATAACATAATATCATACTATTTATAATAAATTTTATTTTCTAATTATAAAGAAGTCAACTTATAACTGAACAATTTTTTTTCTCTTATAAATATGAAAATAATTAAAATATGTTCTTTTATATATTTTTTGAAACATATTCTCCATCTTTCTCTATGAGACCAAACAACAAATTGAGAAACAGAAAAAGCATTAAATAAGAATATACAATCATTTCCCATTCAAATATGTCTTAACCCAACTTCATGAGAATACTCAATAATAATAACTTATATAATTTTAGTATATAAAAAAGTATACACCAAAAAGAACAAATAAACTTTTACATTTGACGTTTCGTTATAGAATGTTCTATAAGTTTATTAAACGTTCACGAATAATGTTTAACTCACTATAATATTGTTAACTATTCTATTTGGGTAACATAAAAAGATACAATTATTACTATGAAAATAATCACAACAAATAGATTTTTTAACTCTCACAAAATATTTATAAGAAAATCCTACAAAATATTAATAATTTCTAACAGTAAATAAACTTAAGCTGCATTAAAAACATTTTTATTATCTTAGCAACAAAGTCCACCATCACAACTAATTATGACGTTAATTTCAACGATTTAATTATCAATCACACGTTTTTAATTCATGACTATTGGCTAAAAGCACCATAAGTTGAAAAAAATAATAATAATAATATCACCTAATAATCCATAAATATAACACATTGACAATTAATTCACATGTATTAAAAAACTTAATTAATTTAACCAATAACAATATATTTATTTGTAATTGTAATAATTTTTAAAATACCTTTAAATAACTAATGTACGGACAGATAATAATAGTGATGGGGTTTTAATTTTTAAAATTAAATTCTTGAATTTTCATTTTTTATACGAGAGAAAAAGAGACAATTTACAGCATTCATTATTTACTTACTGAAATAATTGAAATTATTCTAGTAAAAACATATAGTTAGTAAAGAGATTATTACAAATAAGTTGTATAAAAAATGAATATTCGTTAAAAAAAATCTGACTAATATTAAGAACAAAGGAAAATTGATATTTTAATTTGAAAAATAAATCAACATCACTTGCTTAGTCATCATCAAAACCTGTAGTCCACATATTAGGTTCAAACAGTGTGTTATATTATTTATACCAAAATAAATTAATAAATTGATACTCTTGATTGAAGGAAAGTTCTCACCCACTAATTCTATAAAGTGCTGCTTCGCCTTTAATTCTAGCATTTAATGAAGGAAATACAAGTGAATAATATTGGTTGAGAAAACTATTAATGCATTATTTTGTGCTTAATTAACAAAAAATTGGAAGATTGTACCAGTTGTCATGAACTATGGGTATTTTTTGTTAAAAATAAAAAAAAGAAACTATGGGTACTGAATTAGAGGGGTAAAATGATTGAATTTTTATTTTATTTTTTTAAAATAAATATAAAAGGATAATATATTTTACTTACAAATAAATAAATAATTCATATGACATAATCTATTATTTTTTCCCTTTCCAGAGGCTAAAATTTTAGTTTCCTTGGTCACGTGATTGTGTTGAAATTAAGATACCGACAGAAACATTTATTTGCCACAAAAAGCACATCTGTTACCATGGAATGCTATGTTCCGTTAACTCTGGGCAAATATCTTTTGAACTATGATTTTTAAAAGAGTGCTTGTTATATTTAAATTTAGTGGAACAAATAAACGCTATATGCATTTTAGATATCCACTTTTCTTAATTGAGTGAAATTTAAACTTCAAACTTATTGTTGTAAATAATATATTTTTTATTACATTGATTATAATCACACAAGTTTAATTGAACTGACTTCAATTTGGGAAACGAGAGAAATAATAATATTGTAATTATTTAAAATAAAATCAAGAAATATAATTTAATCTTATATGTAAGTTCGAGTTTAAAATATAATAACTTTTTATAATATAATTAATGTCATTTTATTAAGAAAATTATGCATTACTTTCCTTTTTTAAGTATGGTTTAAAGTGCTTTGTTAGAAAAAATTAAGAAGTGTAATAAATTTTATTGACTTTAAATAAAATGTTTATAAAGTTTTGTATTTCTTTTCTTGCCTACATCACAATATATACATACACGTACACCAATTAAGAGTTGAGGACACGTGTATAAAATAAAATAAAAAAACCTTATTTAAAAATTTTTAAATATAATAATTAAATAAAAACTAAAATCTTTAAAAAATGATACGTTTTAAAGAAACGGGAAGTGTATATTTTCCACTTCAACAAATATAGAATTATTTATTTTTGTCAAATAATTAAGTGATAATTTAATAAAAACCCTATTATGAAAAAGAATTTTTAAATTTAATTACTTGAATTGCTTAAATAGTTTTGTTTACATAGTAAATAAATATTTGTATTGTTTTAATAGTAGAAAATAATATAGTATGACTTAATGTGATTTATACTGAATAGAGAACAAGTATCCAGAGCCATGTTATATATACTTGAAAGTTGATAACATCAAAATGATTTTGGTGTTGAAAATAGTAAAGGTGTTAGCATTAGTAATTAAGTGAAAGTTGAGGTAAAGACATTCTGCTGTGAATTAATAGAATGATAAAAGATGAAAAAAGAAAATCTATTTAGTGGTATAAGAAAATTTTGTGAAAAGTTAAAATCTCAACGTGAAAGTACACTCACAAGGTATAATAACCTAAGTGATATTCTAAAAGTTCTTCTCAAAAAAAATATTTCAAATCAAAACATTTTAATCAATAACCTCTTCCAGTTTTTGCAGTATCTCGTATAAAATAAATAAGATATTGCAAATCAAAACATTTTAAAATATAAATACGAAGGTCATGTATAGGATGTCAGACGGACGAATAGAATATGGACAGTAGCTCTCCCATATTTTATCCGTTGGATAAATATTCATTTTGTATACGTATCATATTCGTGCAAGTATGCGGGTATCTGTATATTTTTTAAATATATACGGGTATCTATAAGTATTTATAAAAGAAAATTTTAATATTTAATAAAAAAAATTAACCATAAATTCAAATAAAAATATAATGCATAATTTTTATAAATTTCAAACAAAGTCAAAATAATTCATTTTAATTGTGTTGAATGACAGTTTATAAATAAATAGAGATTTTTAAAATCAATTGATAAAAAATAACTCATTCAAAATCAATGTGTTAATATTTTAATAAAATCTTTTGATTTAAATTATAATATAGCGGGTACAGATATCCACATGTACGGATACTATGATACTCGTACTCGCCCCGTTAACATGTGGGTATAAAAATATTTGTACTCATTATCCACAGATATCCATTTTCAATATCAATTTTTTATTTATTACGAGTTTTATCCGCAAATATTTACAAATACGAATTTTTTTTACATTCCTAATTATATAAGTTCAAACTTTAGTGAAACATTCAAATAAATAATAGAACACTTGATTGCAAAACATCATTTTCAGAGATTCTTTATAAATTGTCTATACAAATCAACTTGGCTTGTCTAAGATCCAACCAATGAATTTTGTCTATATAGGGCTTTTCTTCCCAGGTTTGTATCTGCTTTGCAAAGTCCAAATATAAATTCACCAATCCATAGACCCGTTTTGCTTTTCAAGAAAAAAAATTGCAAAATTACCTGATTTTTATCTTTAATATTGTTTAACTAAAATATATCAAAAGTAAGAGTACAATATTAAAACATTTTAAACACTATAAAATACCTCAATATTTTAATTATTTGTGTCAACACTCAATATTCATTACCTACACAAACGATTAAATTGTTTAAATACTAAAAATATCACAACATTGTCTTTGCTTATCTCAATATTTTGGCGTACTAAATGTGGATATAGATCGGATTTTTCAATATCTAATTTAGACATAGTAGAATGGATTAGATATATAATTCAAATCTAGTTAATTCGTTTTAACTGCGTCAACTACACTTAGATTCCTAATCTCCATACTTTCATCTTCTTTTCCCACAACTCATGAAAATTAAATAAATAATACAAATAACACTTAATTTGTTATAATATAGATTAAGAATAATATAAGATTTATTTCGGACATCTAATCCTAATCTTCAAATCTTTAGTACAAATCAAAGTTTCCACATTTCCAATATTAGGTAGATATTACTAGTTATGCACTCTAAAATCAAGACTTAGGACGTGTTTGCTTTTGAAGATAGATTTAAAAAAGAGTGAGTAGATAAATTTGAGAAGATTTAAGGATGAAGTTTGTGTTGTTTGTTCTAAGGAATTTGAATATGAATGTTTATTTCATAGATGGAGATGAAATAATGAAACTCATTTCTACCTTGTTTTGTTGTCATCCTTACCATATACATCATCATCCCTCGTTACATGTTTACTTAGCCTTATTAGATATGTCAACATGCCAGGTAGGGTACGAGTAGTACTTTTCCTGTACCCGTCATCATATCCGTGTGGATATCAGTTATGCGGGTACCCTCATGTTTTGTTTTAATATTCATGGATATCCACGGGAACCCGCAAATATTTACAAAAATAAAAATAAAAAAATATTTAACAACATATTTTAATCATAAATTCAAATAAAATACAATACATAACACTCATACATCTAAAACAAAGTCTAAATAACCTATTTAAATAATGTTGAATGACAATTTACATATAAATGTAATATTTTTTAAACCAATTGATAGAAAATAAATCATTCAAAATAAATGTGTTAATATTTTAATCATTTTTTTTCTAATTTAAATTAGAGTATAAAGTATTCACGGGTACAAGCACTGTGATATCCATATCTGTCCTGTTAACATGCGAGTATAAAAAATATTCATACCCCGTTACCTGTGGGTATCCATTTACAATATCAATTTTCTATCTATTGTGAATTTTATCTACAGATACCCACTGATACAGATTTTTTTGACTTCTATACATTTAAACTAGCTAAAATGTAGTTTTGCACTATTACCATGTTTACTTCCTACCTTTATTCTCCTTCTATGTAAAATAGTTTGTGTCATCACTTTATTAATTAAAACTATTAGCAAAAAATTGACCATATAAAAAAGATTTAATTTTTTAAGAATTAAATATATTTTTAGTGTTTATATTTAGACATAAAATTGAAATTCATACTTATTTTAAACTTTGATATATTTTAGTCTCTGAACTTTAAATATAGATAAACACAATCTATTTAATTCAATGACATTAACTTATTTTGATGTGTTAAATAATATTTCAAATGATATATGAAACGTAATGAATTACGTAAATAACTAAAATATTACTTTTATATAATTTTTTTTACTCCGCCAACACTTTGTAGATCTTTCCGTGTTAAAAATGTTAGACATATATTTTTTTTATAGGGATTTGTAGTTGGGACCTAGAAATGCATAAAGCTAACAAGAAAGGAAAAGAATAGTGAGAAGTAGATAGATTTGACTTATTCCTAAGTTGATGATGATGATGATGATGATGCAGAAACCCAATTTGTATCAAACTTCATTCGCCAAGTACTATGTCCTCATACATCTCAACCCACATTTAATTCACTCCATTTTTTATATTCATTTTCACCTACTTTACTTCTTATGCATTTTGGTCTTATAAAGCTATTTAGTCTCCCATGGTTACTTTCTACAAATATACTTTACATTTTAAAAAAATTATAAAATAAAATAAAAATCATGACAAATAAAAGTTAATATTATTATGTATTCAATATTAAAAGATACACATTTTTATTTTCACCAATATCAAATATTAATATTAAGAAAGCAATTATAATTTTATAAATATCAAATAGGATAATTGGCTACAATTGGATAAAGATTAAATAATTATAGAAAAAAAAAGTAAAACAATGATAAAGTAGAAACTATTGAAAATATTATAATATTTATTAATGTAATAGGAAAAAAAATTAAATTAATTAGAAAATGTAGTAAATTACAATAATATTAATTATTTAATTTTAATAAAAATAGATATTAATTAAGATTTATAAGTAATTAATTATAAATTGATTAATATATAAAACTCAAAATAATATTTAAACATCGTTTTTTGTTGATAACATTTCATAAAGATACATGGATATTTAAAGAATAAATAAAATTGTAATATAATTTATATTTCCATATAGTTTTAATTTATTTTATTAATATTCATTTTACGAGAAGAAAAAAATACTACTATTAAATTAAGCCGAGTGATTAAAAAATTTAAGATCAGCAATGAAATACAATACGTTTCCATCATTTGAATGATACTTGTCCTTATAACGTACAATTCATTTACATGTAATTATGAAACATAATTAATCTCTAATAATAAAAAATAGGTTTGGCGTAATGAAAAAAATAATAATTTTGCAAATTAATGATAATGGAATAGATTAACCTAGTAAGAGTGTAGGATGAGTCCATATTCTCTACTGATTTTTCTGGTGCTGTCTTCTGCTGAGTATTAAAAATACAATATGTTGATATTTTAATTTTTTTTTTAATATATTTTAAAACATCAAAATTAGTGATAATCAATATATTATGAAGCTACAACATAATAATAAGGCAAAACAACCCAATATGGGATTATGGAGTTTTGTGAGAATTGAGAAGGTGGAAAAATTAAATATACAGCAACGGTTGCCGATAAAATGGTTATAAGTGGCTACGCATTGAATGCCCTGTTTGTGATTGTGAATAAAAATAACCACATTTAGTAATCAATTCTTTGTGCTGAATAGCAATGTAGCATTAATGGGAAGGCCCAAATAATGGTGTTTAGGTTGTTATGGACCAGATTGAGAGTTTTCATTCACAATCTGGGCCCACCCAACCAACCTACTACCTTGTATTTTAGGACGGTGTTTGCTGCATGCCCACATTATTTTCTCAGACACCAAAACTTTGTATTAGCTTTTAAAAAATTTCATAATACATTAACCAAACCTAACCATTTAAGTTTGACAATGGATAATACATTAAAGTACAGTGATGGGAACAGTTAGAGGGTGAGCGATGCCCAGAAATTGTCGTTTCGGTTTTCAATTTTGTTTACTTATTTTTTTACCAGTGTTTAAAAGTCCACGACATTTGACAAGGAAGGAATAAAGAACAATCATGTTACATTATTCTTGTTATAGTTAATGTTTTCACTACTCCTACAGTACTTCCCAACAACTTGTGATTTATGGCATAACAAACACATTATTGTGATTATTATTGGATACTTGGACACAGAAATTACAAGACACAATTGGGTTAATGCCTTACGGACCCATGCACGACTTTGGTGGAGGCTTTAGACGGCAAAGAAAAGCAGAGATAAAAGCCACATGCATTGGTCTCTCCACTCACCTCCACAGCTACTACACACTATGCACTTTACCATTCTTCTTCATCAAAACAATGCTTCCAATTTTTTAATTATTATTAAAATTATTAAATACAAGAAATATTATATTATTTATTAATTACATGCTTAAATATATTTTTGTTCTTATCATATAAGAGGTGTAAAATAGTCTTAGACCGAAAAAAAAAAAGTATTTTAACCTTAGCTAATGAATTCTTTAGGTCAAAATAATTACCTACCTTAACTGTGGGAGTAACACTCTTATTTATAAGCAAGTCAGATACAATTTTTTTAGATATATATAATCAAATATTTTCAAATAATCTAATCAAAAGATAATTAGTAAATAACAATAATATCTCCTAATCTCATTTTTATTCATCAAATGTAAATGAGATTTTTCTCTAAGATTTTCTTTTATATTCTCGAATATTCTCCTCTCAATCTTAGCTTCCAACAATGAGTTCGGTCCTAGGATGACATCTTCGCAAATCTTGAATCATCAACCAACTACCCTCAATGGCGTTGGTCATGAGGAGACATTCTTCTAGATTCTTGCAATGACCTCGACTTCGTGGAGGCATCTTTATGGATTCTTGTAATGACCTCGACTCTGTGAAGACATGTTTTCTGACTTGAATTTTCGTCTGATTCCTTGACTTATTGAATATCTCAGTTTATTAGAAATCTTCTCCATCCAGAAGTGAAGAGTATTGAATCCCTAAATTTAAAAACATTGATATATTTCGATCTTCTATATTATTTTGTTATAAAATAAAATAATTTAAATCTCAAAATAAGGTAAGTAAGTTTACAATAAATAAATAAATAAATAAATATATATATATATATATATATATATATATATATATATATATATATATATAT
>Ga0214544_1003233_pt1 | contig 33948 bp, 21 predicted proteins | sample CNSS3metaG_FD_160074 | JGI IMG/M metagenome (GOLD analysis project Ga0214544, IMG submission 160074) | Root nodule microbial communities from cowpea collected in UCLA plant growth center, Los Angeles, California, USA - CNSS3 | ecosystem: Host-associated > Plants > Roots > Nodule | place: USA...
AAAAACTTGTAAAAGTAACCGTTAATTTTTAAAAATTTAATAAATAATTAAATTATAAAGGGTAAAGTTGGAATTATGAAATGTGGACACAAAAGAGGGAATCCCCTTTATATATAGTTATAGATGAGTAGATCACTTTATTAGATTATGATGTGAACAATTTAACATTACTTAATAACGATACTTTTTTTCAATTGTTATAATTTAATTATAAATACTTTTACGCTTTAACTCAACAGTTTATACATTTACAGATAAACTAATTTTATAAACCAATTTTGAATGGAGTATTTGTTAAAAGATTAATAGTGTAAAATTTAAATGTTGATCACAAACTCACCAAAAAATTCTACCAACATTGGTCAACGATGAAATAGATTTTGTTCCCACTATGGTTAAAAGGGAGAAGAGTCAAATAAGAAATATGAATATGTGATTCTATTTAAAACGATGAAACATAAGCACAACAAATATGCTTCTATTCAATTTATATAAAATTTACTGGTATTTATTTATTCACTTAATTGATGCATTGATTATTCTAGGACATTATCAAAATACTTATAAACGTATTAAAATTATGAAAAAAGTATTTATAATTCTAGCTAATATTATTAATTGAATGCATGTCATATGTCATGAATTATACATACCTTTTGAAAAAGAAAAAAAAAATACTAATATAGGATAAAAAAACTAGTATATATATTTTTAAGATATTTATAAATAATATTTTATGATACAATAATTTATTACCATATTTTATTATATTTTTAAGATATTATAATATAATAATTAATTATATAATATCTCTAATATATAATAGTTAAATTCTAATATATAATAGTTGAATATGTACAAAATATGTTTTCTCTTGGAAGCTTATAGTTACAACATCTCATACTCATTCATACACTCAAAACTGTGAGACTAACTTTCTATATTTTCATACTTTGTATACTTATTATTATTATACAAATTTCCAGTAACAATTATCTAAAATATTTCATTACTTTTAAAATCTATCACTTATCGTCCTTTTTACCTGTGTTAATCACCCGTCCATATACCGGAAATGAACAAAATAGTGCGTGCAAATGTTATTATCAGATTTTGTTAACCCTTTCTTAAGACCAATTCAATCTACATGCTCTTATAGGCTAATGTTGTTTTTTTTTTTTTTCCAAAAATTTTTACTTAAGAACAAAAAGAAAATAAAAAATGTGGCTCAATAGTTCAAGAAACTCATCCAAAATTCTATTAGAAGAAACTAGTGTTTAAAAAGTATTTAAAGTACAAGAACTATAGGAAACAATTACAAAATCTAATAAAATTCTAATGCAAAAAATCTACAGGAATCAATACAAACAAATTTAAATATATAAAATATATATTCTAAACCTCTCTTTTTTTAGTCTTTTATCATGTTTCATCAATGATTTAACTTAAATTTTTATTACAAGAATTTTTTTAATTACTGATAAATTTTTATGAACGGAAATAAATTTGTTGGTAAGTCAAAATTTATCAACAAAATTTAGAATTTAAATTATCAATGGTAATTTTTGTTAATAAAACTCATCGCTTAAATATGTTAGTAAATTAGAACTTATATTATCAATAATAAAGAATATATTATTTGAACAAATAAAATATTCTGCTCAAAAAGCCTCTTTTACACAAGAAAGTATAAATAAAAAACACAACAATATAACTTTTATTCTCTTAATTACTAAGACTTTGCAATACAAGAGCAAGTTCAAAGTAAAACAATATCACGAACTTACAATATATTTTTGTTGTCGGTCATATTAATATAAATGAATTGTCCAAAATTTTCTCACAAGAAGCATAATGAAGAAAAAAGTATGTGTATAACCAGACTTTTTATTTAAAGAATGATTAAACCTATTTGTAGTAATTTATTAGATTTAGATAACATATATATCTACATTCAAACAAAACAATCCAAGGATTTTATGCATAAAACTGGACATAAACACCAATCAAATAATGAAAATCTAACTTTTGGAACTTTATGTGTAATTCAAATCCAAGCTTTTACTTCACCTAAGTTAAATACCTCTTGCACATCCTTCACAGATGACCTAAAAATGATATTATTCATGTGTCCAAATTGCTCAAACTATAATAATCCATATACACTTCCACAAATTGTTACTTTTATTGGTTAGCCCAAATAACCTAAATTGTTGAAAGTTTTTTTTTAATATATATATTATGATGTGTTGTGACAATTACTATCCATTTGTCACACATATTCCAAATTTTTCCTACTAATATATAATTAAAGAATAAGTGTTGAATTGTTTCCTCTCCCTTCCCACACATGACACATTCACAACTTATCCACTCCTCTTTTGGTTAGATATGGGTTGCAATTCTATTTAACAATACTTTCAAAGAAAAATATAAAGCCCTAGGTGATGCTTTGATATTTCAAAATTGTCCATATAGATATGTATCTTGCCCCTTAATTCATTTTCTAATTTTATTATACATTAATTTCATTGTTTAAATGTTAGTTTTACTATCTTTCCAAACCTACGACTTCCCTCCTCATATCTATTGTACTCTTGCTCAACTCATTCATTACATCAACTTGTGATTTCACCCATTCGAATGATTCTCTTTGCCATTCCAATTTCCATTCCCATGACTTATAGATGCAAAAATCCATTTCCCCTATTGTTACATCCTTGGAAAGAGAATTTGCATATAACCTTGATACTTTTCAAGAAGAGAGACCTCACTTAGCCACCTTTATTCCTAAAACAAAATCTTATTTTCTCTTTCCCTAACCAAGAAATGTTATTATCAAACCAATTTTCTCTTTGTCCTTTCCCACGTGCTTTCCTTAAGAAAATGGTAAAAGCACAATTTCTCGATTCAAATAACTTAGCACCTGAATTACAATTTCTCAATGCATGTTATTGGGTTTTCTGTTAGTGTCCTCAAGTTTATAAGATGCAGAGTGACGTTTAAATTATATAAAAGGAAGATTTAGGGAAAAAAAAATAAGAAAAGAAGATTGTGAGTAAATTATTTAATTGATGAATAATTTGTTCGCGAAATAACAACTCTAAAGACTGTGACAGTCGCACACACAAAACAAAAACACCTGATAATCGATACAAGTTTAAAACAATTCCAATCACAAAGAAGACATCATAAGTGTTATCATTTTGTAGCATCCAATGCTAGGATGGTGCTGAGGTTCATTGGTTTCATGTATCGTTTAGAACCCGACATAATCTGCTCCACGATGATTCTGTTAGCCTTTTCTGTTGGATGGAATGGATCCCAAAACGCATGCAAGTTTCTGTTTGGGCATAAGTTCGAGAGTGGTGTGCATAACCCAATCCCGTTGTACGGTCCTTGCCCACAACAAGCAATTCTTGATGTAGTAAAACCTGCCCAACAACAACATTATAGAATTTGACATGCATAGAACAATTAATATAAGAGTTTTTCTTGTATATATGTAGTAATAATCAAGTACCATATGCTGCAGGGTTATTTACGAAATCATTGTGCATCCGTGCTGTATTTGCAGCGATAAAAACGTCTTTGCCAATTTTCTTGTTGAGTCCTTGTATCATGTGTTGTAGTTGAGGGTTGTAGAGTGATGCAGCTCTTTGAAGTTCAGCAGAACATCCTCCATTGGTTCCACGCATGGCTAGTTCTGCTGGAACACAACCCATTGGTCCAGTTCCTGTCACGAGCACTCTTCGAGCTCCCAGATCATATAGCCTCTGCAATAATTTCCGACAAATTAATCTAACTTGCATAACATTGTGTGTCAATTGATATACATATACGAGAATGATTTGATTACCATCAAGAGTTTACGGTACTCCACAATGAGATATTTGACATAATCCTGTAGCGAAAACTCTCGAGACCTTGCAGAATAAGGTACCAAGTAGTAATTGTTCACGAAATCGTTGCCACCGACAGTGATGAGGACCAATGCTTGGTTCACAAGTTTCTTTGCTCGTCCTACTCCAATGAGAATGGACACTCGTTGCTGGTATTCTTCAAAGTAGTCCAACTGTCTATACATTCTGATTATGTTCAGCTGCAAAATTAATGCAGTGTTCAACAATTTATACAACAAATTTTACACTCATCGTACGTAACTCGACCATGATTACTATGCCAACAAGACAACAACAGACTTACAAACTGAGCTCCAGTGTCGTTAAGAATGCCTATTCCGGCGGAAGCGAAATTGGCTCCATTCAGAAGATTGTCACCTTTTAGCTGTGGACTCAAATATGGCAACACGGATTCACCACCCATTCCTTCACCTGATAATAATCAACAAAACATGTTACTAACCGAAGTGCATGCTTAAACAAAAACATTCAAAAGCTTCAACTATGATCTGAAACCATAAGCCAGCGATGACAAAACATACATTGTGCAATGATACTTAACTGATAAGATCAGGGATGTTGCGGCCATTGGAAAAACGACCAGTTGGTTTGCGAGATGGATAATCAATGCCATAAGGAGGAGAATCAGCTCGTGCAGTGGTGGCCAAGTAATTGTTGTTGCCACTGTCAACAAGTGAATCTCCAAACACAAAGAAAGCCCTTGGCTTAGCCTCAACACCTGGGACAATGACCCCAGATAAGAGAACCACACTAAAAAGTATCACCATGGTGCCAACAAAACCTAAGGGAACTGCCATTGGGTGAAAATAATCAACCTTTTTTTCTATGTTGATGTCGATATGCAGTGAGACTTGCATGAAGGCTTTTTATAGCCGTTAAAAATTTACTTCCAAACTGAAAAGTAAATAGAAATTAGAGATTTTTAGGTTTTGGGTTTTGCATGTCAACTTTTAGGTGGCATTTAAACTGAGATTGAATAATTGAATGATTGTATAGTTATAAAGGTGCATGAGGCATGTGATGAGATGAGAAGTGCAAAAGAGAGGAGCGAGGTGAATGGAGGAGATGCAAACAGAAGTTATTTCCGCCGCCCAAACCTCTGTATGGAGAATTAGAAAGAGACGAAAAAAGCGAAAAGTGAAAACAGGTATGTTTCCTTGGGTTGATGCATGCTTTTAATTTTCAACAACAGTATAATTGTTGTCACATAGGTGATGAATTATGGTGGCTACAGTCACGAGTGGAACTTGAGTTTTCAGCTAAGACTACTTGTTTTCAAAACGCCTTAGACCTTTTTGCCAGCTTGCAACTTTCCATGTTTAATGATCACTGAAAGCAATTTCTTTTTGGTTTTCGATTCGATTAGCTTCAACAACGAATTTTGCTCCTCTAAGTGGATTTCTAGTTGACTCTAAAGAACTTTTTTATAGCCACGTGACATGCTACTTTTTATGGAAGATGAAAAATACACTATTAAACTGTTTTAAGATTAAAAACAATAAAGAAAAATGTTTTTATCATAATATATTTAAATTATGACAACCGATATCAGTAGTTAGTAGTTAGTTGGAGATTACCGCACAACAACTATCTTAATTAATAGGCTACCCCATATCGATTATTGAGTTGTATAGTAGGCTTTTACTTCTTCCACCTCCACAATTTCTTCACGCGCCTCCCAAATTTTCAAAATAATCATTTTATCTGACTATCAAATTCTATGTTCTGAATTTTGGAACAACTTTTTCAGAAGTTTTGAAATAATATTTCCAAAACGAAATTTTCATAACAAAATTTCAAGAGTTTTTCGAAATAGGATTTTCGAAACAACCTTTCCTTATCCCGCAGAATGTCTTTTAAAATGAGTTTTCGAAATGAGATTTTCTCGTGATGATGAAAGCAACGGTAGGGACGGGGGCAAATGTAGTTTAGTCTTTTAAAATCAATGTGGAGATGCAGTTAATAATTGTGCGGGTGAATAAAGTAATACCTGTGTAGTAATGTTAGAATAAACATGATCTTTTCAATTAACTGATCCAACATAAACCATTAACTGTTAGGCCCAAGGCCCAAATGTTTTAGTGCCGACAATGTTGTAATTAAATTTTCAAATTATCTATATACATTTTCTTTTCCTTAAAGGAATTCTTTTATTGTATGTACATATTATTTTAAAATGTAAAATAACATTAATTATTTTCTTTTCAAAAACATCTTTCATTAACTGACACATTTTTATAAAAAAAATAAAGCCATAATTATTACTCCTCTAGTTTCTGTTTATAAAACTATTTGGGCTAATTTAAATTTTTAACAAAGTTGTTAAATTAAAGGATAAGAACTTTTTGAAATAAAAAAGGAAATAATGGATGCTTTTGTGCTCACTCTTAAAAAAGAAAATAGTTGTACCTATATTCTTGTAAGAAAAATTAATTTTAATCCCCTTATCCCTTGGATACAATATATTCTCACAGTTGTACTTGTTACTCAATGAATGGTAATTATAAATACCAGTAAAAACACATGCATGTGTTTACTAAAACATAATAAAATTTATAATAATACTTTTATTATTATAATCATAAAATTAAACAAAAATAATTTTTTATACATTAATTATAAAAAAAATTAGTTATTTTATAGATGATTTTTTAATTAAAATTTTCTAAAAAGTATAAAAAAAGTAGTCAAATTGAAAAAAAAAACCATTAAATTTAAAAAAATGTTAGTTGAAGGATAAAATTGGTAAAATAATTATTTTAATTTAAAAAAATATTTAAAAGAAAAAATTTGGAAGAAAAAATGTGGACAATAAAACAAGTATCTTTTTTAAAACATAGGTATAAATATATCTTTGAATTTATCCAAAAGATGAATTCACATTTTTAAGAGGATTAAAACATACTGAATTTAATTCACTTTTTATTGTTTTATTTTCTAAAAACTTTATTTAAATAATATAATTAAAACTTTTTGAAATTTTAATTACTATTAAATATAATCTCTCAATATTATCAACTAAAAATAATCTTCATTGACGTTCGGAAAAAAAAATCTTTAACTTGTATTCTAAAAACACAGTCATATTAACTTTAGTTGAGGTAACTTAATTACTAATACAAATTTTAAAATTACATAACTTATTTTATTTTACAAAAATAACTCCTACCAATATTCATAAAAAAAACATAGAATTAATAATGGTTTTTGTTAATGAATTTTAATACATTAATACAAAAATAAATCATGACAATATTGTCAGATATAACTTTAGTTGACTTTGATTTGAAATAAATCCTAGACATTAATAAAAAAATAAATGTTAAATTAACTATATGTTACAAATAAAGGAAAATAAATAAAAACCTAATGAAAGTTGAATCACTGTTAAATGAATAACTCTCCCGTTAAGATCCAAAACCAACGTTTCAACTGAAATATAGTAAGGGTGGAAAAAAAAATCCAATTTTTATCGTTCAATCCATTCTTCTATGATCCAATCCATTTAATATTCATTTTATAAAAAATCCAATTCATTTAAAATCCATTTTATTAGATCTGGATATCAATTTAATCTACATTTTATATATTTTATGAATTGAATATCCATTCTCGAAATCTAGATTTTCAAAATGGATAATCCAAAATATTCAATCCAAATTTTCACTTTATATTTTTTGTTAGGTTAGGCTAAAGGTTGAGACGGACTAGCCCAAATTTAGTCGTATTTGATTGAGTTGGCGTGACCCTATACAAAATTTGGCCGAATTAGCCTAAATTCTGTCAAGTCGGTTCCGATCGAGATTTGACTCAGTTGGTCGTGGACAAAATTTGGAAGTATTCCGCCAAATCTGTCAAATTCTTTGGTATCAGTCCTATGGACACAAAATTTGGATCCACATCCATTATTTGGATCCAAAATGGATGTGGATTAGATTTTCGATAGGGGTGACACCATAGAATTTAGCAGATTTTTTGTCCAAACCAACGAGGTCAAATTTCAGCATGGGAAGAACTTGGATGACTTTCGAATGAATTTCGGTCGGAGACGACGTGACCAAATTTGGGCTAAGGTCGACTCGACAAAATTTCAGTCGAGATCGACTTGACTGGATTCGACTGAATTTCGATCAGGACCGATTTTGTCTAATATGACCAAATTTTGGCCAGAGCCGACTTGGCCAAATATGGCCACATTTGGGTCAGGTCCTGATCAGTCAAATTTTGGTCAGGGTTGACTCCACTAAATTCGTCGGCCGGGACCGACTTGACCGAATATGGCCAATTTTTTATCACAGCCGACTAAGTTGAATATAGTCAAATATCGTTCGGGACTTAGTCGACCGAATACGACTAAATTTGGGCAAGTGCCGACTTGACCAAATTTTGGTCATGACCAACTTGACTGAATTTGGCCCAATTTAGGTTAGGACCGACTCGCCTAAATATGACCAAATTTCGGCCGCGATCGACTCTGCCAAATACAACCAAATTCAGGCCAGGACCAACTCGGTTAAATTTTGGTCGAGGCCAACACGACCGAATTTTGACCGGAGCCGACTCGACTAAATTCAGTTGAATTTCGGTCGTGGATTAGATCATAAAATGGATATCTATATCCAATAAAATGGATTTTAAATGGATTGAATTTTTAATAAAATAGATATTAAATGGATTAGATCATAGAAAAAATAGATTGGATTATAAAAAATGGATTTTTTGCCTACCCTTTATTAGAATTTTGTGACACATCTCTTCGCATATTGAATGTCAGAACAAAAAACTAATAAAAAAATGTTGTCTGCCAACATCTAAACACTTTTCTAAAATCATCCATGTAATGATATCAGACATCTGGAAAATCTTCAAGTTATTGTTGTTGCATAAAGTTAGCTTTCCTATTTCCGGTAAAATAATGTCCTTTCTCTTCTTTCGATCAATAAAAAACTTGAAGAAGGATAAACAACAAAGAAGAGCCTTAGCTATATTGCAACCAGTAAACCTAAGCACCATTATTTTATAAAAGAATCAAGTATTTAAGTGTCATAATGTGAGACGTGCGACGTGGGACGTGGAAGGTGAGACGTGGACGGGATACGTGGGATGTGGAACGTGCGACAAGAGACGTGACATGTGAGACGTAGGACGTGCGACGTAGAACGTGAGACGTAGAATGTTAGACATAAGACGTGAGACGTGAGACGGCGTGGGACGTGAGACATCAAACGTGAGACGTAAGATGTGAGATGTGGGACATGGGACCTGCGACGTAAGACATGAGATGTGAGATGTGCGACGTGAGACGTGACAGGTGAGACGTGGGACATGGGATGTGAGACATGGAACATGAGACGTGAGACGTGGGACGTGGGACATATGACGTGAGAGGTGAGAGGTGAGACGTGGAACGTAAAACGTGAGACGTGAGACGTGAGACGACGTGGAACGTGGGACGTGAGACGACGTGGAACGTGGGACGTGAGACATGAAACGTTAAACGTAAGACGTGAGACATAAGACGAGAGACGTGAGACGTGAGAGGTGACACGTGAGAGGTGAGACGTGAGACGTGGGACGTGAGACGTGAGACGTGAGACGTGAGACGTGAGACGTGAGACGTGGGACATGAGACGTGGGACGTGGGACGTAAGACATGAGACGTGAGACGTGTGACGTGGGACGTGTGACGTGGGACGTGAGACGTGGAACGTGAAATGTGGAACGTGGGACGTGAAACGTGGAACGTGGGACGTGAGACGTGAGACGTCAGACGTGAGACGTAAGACGTGAGACGTGGAACGTGAGACGTGAGACGTGAGACGTGAGACGTGGGAGTGAGAGACTTGAGACGTGAGAGACGTGCGACGTGAGACGTGCGACGTGCGACGTGAGACGTCCGTAAACACTAAACCTTAACATTTATATTCATAAACTTTAAAGCATACAATTTAATTAAAAATTTTAGAAGTTTAATTAAAGAATTGTTAATGTATCCATAAATTTGTACTAACGAATTTAAATTATACTCTTGTAAAAAATGTATTAAAAAAAGATTAAGTACATATAAAATTGAAAGAATAAAAATATGAGGGTAAAAGTAATAATTAATGTTTATTTAACACATAAAAATAAAAATTATGAGGATAACAACAATAATTTATATTTATTGAACTCTTAAATGAGCGGAAGGAAGCAGAGGATGATCTGGAAAGTTAAACTAAGGATGGGCAAAATATCTAATTTTCATGATTCAATCCATTTTTGCTATGATCCAATCCATTTAATATTCATTTTATTAAAAATTCAATCCATTTTATTGGATTTGGATATCAATCTGATCTACATTTTATATATTTTATGGATTGTATATCCATACTCTAAATCTAGATTTTCAAAATGGATAATCCAAAATATCCAATCCAAATTTTCAGTTTATATTTTTGGTTAGGTTAGGCTAAAGATTGAGACAGACTAGCCCAAATTTAGTCGTATTTGATTGAGTTGGCGTGACCCTATAAAAAATTTGGCTGAATTAGGCCAAATTCTGTCAAGTCGGTCCCGATCGAAATTTGGCTCAGCTGGTCCTGGACAAAATTTTGAAGTATTCGGTTGAGTTCACCCCGACCCAAATTTGACTGCATTGGGCTGAGTCGACCTAAACAAAATTTGACTGTATTCGGCCGAGATACCCGCGACCAAAATTTGGTTGTATTTAGCCTAGTTGGCTCCAGTCAAAATTTGGTCGAGTCGACACTAGCCCAAATTTAGCCGTATTCGGTCGAGTTCAGTTAATTTGAATTTATTTTATGAAAAATGGATCTTGGATTTTGAACTTGATTCAAATATTTATATCTGGATTTAAACTTGATCTAAATATTTGGATCTGGATTTTTAAAAAATCCAATATACTTTTTTTGAACTGGATCGAAAATCTAATCCAATTATTTGGATCCAAAATGGATGTGGATTGGATCATTAACAATCCAATCCATGATCACCCATAAAATATAGCACAAAAAAAAACATAGATGTATAAAAACATATATTAAAAAAACTTTTCTATTGTGTATTCAGAGCTGTCAAAATGGATTAGAAACCGCGAACCAACCCGACACACCACGGGTTTAGACCGGGTTGGGTTATTTTTTTTTTACAAATTTCAATACAAGTTGATTTTTAACCTGGCTTACCTAGAATCCGGCTCACCCAAGTTGAACCTGTGGTGAGCCAAGTTGGTTCACCAACCCGCAAATAAATGGTCATATAAATGTTTTTGTTAAGTTAGACTCTGCATTTGAGTCAGATTAAGTTATTTTTTCTAGCCAACACACATAAAATTTGTATTTGTGTAATTTTGGTTTGTATTTGGATTGTATTAAAGTTTATTTAGATTTTAATTAAAATTATAATTTTGTTTTGACCGAAAAAAAAATTGTATTTTATTAATTAAATAAGCCCATAAATCAACTTTTTAACTCACTAACCTATGATAAGCTGGGTTGTGTTCTAAATTTTTTTATCTCACTAATAGGTAAACGAGGTTTGATTAACTCATAAAATAATCAATCCGTAATAGGTTTCACCCATTATCCGATTTAACAACTCTGTGGATTATTGTATAAAAAATCAATGTGATAGTTATTTCCCCGTGTAAGTAGGAAATGTTAATTCATAACACACAAAATAAATAAGTTTTCGCGGTGTGAAATATTTGGTAAAGTTTTTTTCGTCAGTTTTTTTTTTCAAAAATAATATTTTATTCGGGTTAATATTGAGCAATGGAAACATGTTTTTGTCCAAGTTATATTTAACCAGAAAGCAAAATCATAATATCTTCAACAATAAACTTGAGGGGTATTAATATCGAGAAAGACGTTACAACTTACAAGATAAGAAGAGGAGCGGTGAGGTTGGAGATATTAACCACATTGAGATTTTAAAAAAGTATATAAAAACAAATTGAGTAAAAAGTAAATTAAGTGAACATGTTGGATTATTGTTATAAATATAATACCATAAAGATGTTTTAAGTTAGTTCTCAAACATTTTTTAATAAAAATTAAATTCATAAAAATAACTTCTATTTTCTTTATTTATCTTTTGATTTCAATTAGGTGATTACATGATATGATTAAAATGTAATTTATATTTTTGTTTACAAAATATATTTTAACAATAGCGTACAAAATAAATTGTATTTTAATAATAACATATAAGAGTTTAAAAGTAAATTTGAGTGATAGCTTCTGACATTGTTTTTAATTACACTAATATTTATAGTTTTCTTTCTAATTATGCACAATCTTTTTCTTTTTAAAACATTATATTACATACGTGATTAGGAAGACCAATGAAAAAAAAATCAAAGGCTGTATGTACTGATTACAATTTGAAAAAAGTTTAGAAGGTGCCATTATATTTTTCTTAAGAATCTATTCCAAAATAAAAATTAATACAAAATATAGATACTACTTTCAAAAAAATAATTTTAATTTATTTTTAAATGGTAACTTAAAATCTCATATACTTTTAGAATCACGTACACCATTTTAAAAAAAGAAAACAAATTAAGAGAAAGTCATACTTAATAATTAAGAAAAAAAATGAAGCGCATGTGATGCCCATGATATTTGATAAGTTTGTAATACTTTGTATTTGGTTGAATTTAATTAGGGTGGATAGATTAATTTTTTAATTAAATTTGAAAAAATAGCTCAACTTATTAATGAATAACTGATCTAGATTTCATGTTTAATAATATGTACGTCTTTGGTGTACAAGCGTTTTAATTTTCAAGCTACCGTATAAGTCAAATTTTATAGCTCGTTTATATAATATATATATATATATATATATATATATATATATATATATATATATATATATATATATATAATTATGATATACTGTTTTCTTTCTTTCTTTTTACAACTGATTCCATTTTTTGTACCGAATTTTTTTTGAATTTTATTGTTTACTTTGTATTTTAAATAAATATAGGTATGGAAAGATAAATTTGTCAAATCATGTGCCCATGATAACTCATTATCAAAAATATATTCATCCCTAATTGTATTCATAAATGTAAACTTCATTTGTTGTTCATCTAAATACATAATACAACGTGGTGTTAATATAAAATTAGATACATGGTCAACTTTTGGAAAGATTACAAAGTAATTTAAAGTATTCAGAAAAAAAACGATTGAATTTGAAATATTCGTTAAAGAAAAGCCAATAAAAAATTAATTGTAGCAAATAATGTTTTTTAAGATTTAATGTTAATAAACAAATATTAAGAAGTAAAATTTAGGTGGATTATTAAGAAATCAAATTTAGACATTGTGGGGGCAATAGAAAGACTAAAATGTTGTAAGCAATTGACCTTAAAATATAAAATTCCACCTAAACAAGATTGGCTTAATTTGTTGAGTTAGCATTTTGTCTCGTTCTCGGTTAGGTGCCATTTATAGGTGGACTGGTATATATCATTTCATGTCCAGTTCTAATAAGCGGAGAGCAAGGTAAAAGAAAAGAAAAATATTTTTGATAATTTATTTGATGACTTAACGATCGATTCTTTTAAAAAAATAATAATATATTAATTAATGATTCATACTAAATTAAGAAAAAAAATAAAAATAAAAAGTAATGAATGAAATTATTGAATGACAGACAAAGACGACGGAAAAGGTTCAGATATAAACGATTTCTAAACTCAAACACAAGATTAAAACCATCGGCCAGATTCGCAAGAAAATATTGTATGAGAGACAAAGACGACGGAAAAGAAGGAATTATTGAAGATTAAAATTCACTCAATTATTGTGCGGTGTTTCTTTTCTACTTCCCAAGAGAAGGGCACAACATTACGAAATACTATTCACTGACACTCTATAACTTAATTGTAGATGCACCAAATTTCAATACATTTATCACAAACTATAAAAGGTAAACATTTTGCAAGACAGAAAAGATGAACGAGATTAATCCTTTAACTCCATGATGATGGATGTTCTAGTTCTTCTTGGAATCCATAGCCAAAATGGTGCTGAGATTCATTGGATACATATAATCTGAGGTTCCTGACAGTATCTGTTGGACGATAAACCCATTGGCCCTTTCTGATGGATGGAAAGGATCCCAAAACGCATAAACGCTACGATCAGGACACAAGTTCGATGCCACAGTGCATAATCCAATACCATTGAACCGTCCTTGACCGCAACATGCTACTTTTGATGTTACAAATCCTGCATGTTCATCCACCACTTTTCATATAACTTCTCATCTAAATCAACTTTTTTTAACTCTATGCAGCAAAGTAGGGTTAACAAAGAAAGAAAAAAAGGAAAAGGAAAGGGAAACTATTCTCCCCCACGTATGATTATGCATGGGACCAACCTTTATTAATGCCATCTACCTATATAACTTTATCCCCATTAAATACTCCCCTTGGTGTACGTGAGTTACGTGACTTTTTCAAAATACAAGTGATAAAATAATAGATGAGCTTTAACTAAACATTGCTACACATATATATATTTATTGTACATTTCACGTATTAATTTTAAGAAATTATGTGTTTCTTTCAAACAATCTGGCAGAAGTTTATTGCATATACCTACTCTACTCCATGGTTCATTAATGCATAAGCGTAATTAGTAGCATATTTACCATAGCGTTGAGGGTTACTGATGAAGTCAACGTGCATCTGTTGCGTGTTGACAGCAACAAAGACATCAGAACCAATTTCGCTGTTGAGTTCTCTGATTATCTGAACAAGTTGAGGGTTGAACAAGGACGCCGCACGCTGTAATTCAGCGGAGCATTCACCGTTTACGCTTCTCTGGGCCAATTCCGCCGGCACACAACCCAAAGGACCAGTTCCTGTCACCAACACCCTACGTGCTCCAATCTCGAATAGCCTCTGAAATATATATATATAACACCAAACATGTTCACTGATGTTGTTTTTATTATCATAATGAACCTTAATTACTTCAAACATGTACTGATAATACGTGTTTATTGTTTCATGTTGTTGACCATTGTGAGTAGAAAGACCTAGTAGCTACTAAAGAAAATTGATTTGCGTACCCTGAGAACTTTCTTATACTCAGAGATAATATACTTGACATAGTCCGGTAAATTGTATTGGCGTGATCTTGCGGAGTAAGGCACCAAGTAATAGTTATTGACGAAGTCATTGCCTCCAAGAGTGATGAGGACTAACGCTTGTTCTATTAAGCTTTGAGTCTGTTCAGGTCCTATAAGAGCACTCACCCTCTGCTGGTATTCCTCCCAGTACTGCAACTGTCTGAATATTCTGATTATGTTTACCTGAAAATTCAATACTGTAAATAATCTATCTGTATACACGTACCACTATATAGTCAATGCTTCCTTCGTTTTTTGTACATAAATAAGAATATCTGTATGTTTGAAAAATTGGACACTTTGAGCATGGATTTTCAACGCAGAAGAAGCAAGTGATGTGACTTACAAACTGGATTCCAGTGTCATTGAGAATTCCAATTCCAGCAGAAGCAAAGTTGGCACCGACAAGCAATCTTTCCCCGTTGAGCTCGGGATCTAAATATGGCAATGTGGATTCGCGCGCCCCAATAGCTTCACCTACACAAGAGCACATAAATAAAATATCAGAAAAATAACTAGTACATTATATTATACATGTACACACACACACAGTACTAGTACTAGTAAGATTGAAGCAATAATTAAGAAAAAGAAGTTTAAAAACGGAACTGATGAAGTCAGGAATGTTCCGGCCATTAGAGAAACGGCCAGTGGCTCTTCCGGTTGGGTAATCAATGCCATAAGGAGGAGAATCAGCACGAGCTGTAGTTGCCAAATAATTGTTGTTGCCATTATCTACAAGCGAGTCCCCGAACACAAAGAAGGCACGTTGTGCCTCTGCACCTCTCAAACCCAACAACATAGATATCCCCAAAACAACAATGTAACAACACGCAAGAGGCACAGAAGTAGCCATGGACGAGGAAGAAGGGAATATTATTGAACTGCAACTAGTGTCAGAGGTGTTCAGACACACACATATATATGTCTGTGGTGTCCGTGCATGGTGCAGAGAGGAATGAGGAAGAGGTGTTATATACTATGGAAAAGGTGAATGGCCCACGTAGCAAAAAGGTAGAACAGGTTGGAAATGATGGGTGTGAGGGAGAGACATGATGCATTAACGAAAACGAAACAGCCATGTGCTGAAGAAGCCCTCAATGAAGTAGTAGCTTTTGACCCTGTTTTTTGATGGGTGAAAGAAAGAAAGTACATGTAAATCTGTGCCTCATTAAGGACCAAAAACAACAACTGACAATTTCGTTACATTGCCCAGAACTGACACACATTTACCACTTCAATTATATCAAACTATCTTTGGCAGCATTTTGTATTTTGTACTCTACATGCATGTTTTTTTTCCTGTATGTACGGCCACACCAAGTTTCCTTATTTTTTACCACTCTTTGTTTTCGTCTAACAAGGAAAGAGAAGGAGTGCAAGATATTTTAATTTCACAGAGAACAGGATCCATACATTCTAATTAGCGAGTTAGTTATGTGGGGCGTTCAAATTAATTAATGCTCGTGAAAGGCAAAAAGGGACATACAAATTTCATTCCTTACAAAAAAAATACTTTTTTTTTCTGAGAAAAAACATGTCTCTCTAATTAGATAAAATGCATGTATATGTATAGAGAGAGAGACACTACACAGGAATATTATTAGAAAATATTTGTTAAGATGTGTATGTTCATGAACTGATGTCGTTGTTTGTGTCATTTAACCACTGATTCCTCCGACCATGGTTGTTGTCAACATCCTCTAATACAGCACTTTTGTTTAATTTTAATGCTATTAAAGTTCGTATATTTGAATTTGAATTATATATAGTTCTAGCATCACCTGTGACAGATTCAAACAAAGATCATGCTTTCAACAAATTTCATTATCTACATGCACTTTTGAATCCTACTTCATGTGTCTTTCATTGCAAAATTGATTTCGACTTCAGGTAATGTATAACACTATGCCCCATTATAATAATATTTTGTTCAAATTTATATCAACTTGATACTCTCTTCACTTTTTAACTGGTTAGTACTTTAATTTTTGTTGATTATTTTTTTTATCAAGATTTCACCTAAAAGAGTTTATTTAATATAACTTATTCTCAAATTAATTATTTACTTTAGTTAGTTTACTGAAAGAGATTTTAGAAAATAAATAGTAGCTGTTTTCTCACGTCCAGACCTATACTAATTCTGTACGTTATTAATCCTTTTATTTATTTTTTTCTTTTTCCACACTTTTTTTTTTCTTTTTACAATTTAGAAAAGTCTTTTCCATGTACATACATATGAAGCTATTTCCAATGGTCATCCAGCTGCCCCCATCAAATTTTACCTAATATTATCGACCAAATTCCTCCACTACTTCTTCATTTCAATCCACTTTTTTTCTTTCTCTCACACAACTAATAATTTATTTCTACCAATAAAAAAATAAATTAAGATATTTAATTAAATATAAATTAAATTATCCAAAAAACATTAATAAACAAAAATATAAAAACTATGGTATACAATTATGATATTTTACATATATTATAGTCACTTTTTTGTTTAATTAAATCTTTAGTACCTCATAAATTTTATTTGAATTTTTTCAATTGAGTCTCTATGAATTTTTTTTTATGTGAATAAGATAACGTGATTATTATTTTCTTCTTCTCATCTCCACTTACATGTTAATTCACTACTTTCCAGTTTAATCTTCTCTAATTGGTGATGAACACATTTTTTTTCTTTTTACAAGAATAAGTTTTCTCGTAAGTTAAAAGTGAATAGAAAAAATAAATGAATGAGTTAATTGATGGATGAAATGAGGAAGAAAAAAATGTTAAATCGCATAGAGGGCATACAAATTTATAAAAAAAAAAATTTAATTAAACTTAATTGTTTCTAAATTTATCCTTATTTTTAGGGTTTCTAATTTTTTTTAATATTTAATTAAAAGAATATCATGTCATGTGATTTCAAAAAAACTATCAATACAAAATTATTTACAATATTTTGAAACGTGGTTTATTATTGGATGGCACAAATTATTCATTTCGGTTTGTGTTGATAAAAAAAAAATTAATCAATGTAAAATTGTAAATTAAAATTAATTCTGAGTAACTTTTGTTTCTTACGTTTGAAAAACAAATATAACAAATATTACAAAAATAAATCTTTAATAAAAAAAAAGTATTGTTTGAATCAATGAATAAAAATAGATTAATAAAAATAAAGCAAAAGGAAATACATAAACTAGAATTAAACTTCGAACTATGTGAAGGAAGCCAAACCTATTTCTCCTATTACTTTACTGCCAATATAGTACTTTTCCCCAATTAAAAATATTTTATTTCAATAACCAAACATCTTAACTTCGAATCAAATCAAATTTAACTTAGCTCACCCTAATTAATATAAGAGGACAAAACAAGAAGAAACTCGGCGGAGAATTCAAACTTTCAAATTCAAAATTATTTATTTTATTTTATGAAAAACTATGTACAATTACAGTTTAAAAAGTTTATGGATTAAAAAAAAATAGTAATTTAAATTTTTTTTCTCTCACTGTTTGATTTGGTGTTTGATGAAATCGAATGATTGAATCAACCAATAAAAAAGTATTTTTAGGATAATATCAATGATCTTTTATCGTACTGGTATAAGTAGATATAGGTGAAGTTCCCAAATCTACACGAGATTTCAAAGGGTTTCAGAATTAAATATGAACAGTTAATGTATTAGAATTTTCTTTAAATTAGATATAGTAAAACAATTGAAGTCACTTTAAATTCAATCAAACCAATTATAGCGTGGTATATAGCCAAACTCAGACCCTGATAGTCTTCTCAATTATTTGGAACACATTGATGAATCAGTAAAACACTGTTTTCATTACATATTTTATATGTATGTTTGCATATATGTGAATAGAGTGGACCAACGCAACGATAAAGTAAAAGCAGTTTTTAATACTTAAAATGACGTTTGGTGTAATAAATATAAAATGAAATTTGGGAAGAAAAAATAAATTCATCGCATATAAGTAGAAATTGAATAATTTTTAAGTTATTTAGTAGAAAACAAAGAATGCTTTTCTATTTGAGAGTAGAAATTATAAAGATTTTTTTAAAATAACATAAATATAAAAAAAAAAAATTTCTCCATATCAATCCAAAAACTTCTCCATTACAAATGAAAGGGAAAAAAATACGGAGAAGTTTTTAGGTGAAACTGGCATTAATCCCTACCATCTATCATATTCTGAATATCGTTTGCCATTATGTTTTACCTTCGTACATATTTTTTTTTTCTCCATTTCTCGATCAAAATAAACAAGATCCACGAAAAATGGATGAGACGAATTTGGATTAGCAACCTATTTATCATTTATTAACAAAATTTAATTCCTCCATATTTACTTAAGTAATTCATTAACAATTATTTCATGAGTATCTATATGTTAAGAATTCGTCACATTATTTGACAAGTAATATATGAGATTATTTATATATAATTATTGAATCTATAACCTAGATTTTAGGGTCGAAAGTAACTTTTTTTACTTACAGGTGTGATCTTAGCAAACACATTCTATAATGAAATTCATGTTGCTGACTTTTGTCAAGAGAATTTTATCCTTACAAATTTACAATAGCAACGTACAATCCTAACATTATGCTAGGAAATTATTTTTGAATAGCATATAGTGAAATAATAATTCCATGGATTCACTCTAGCTATATTCATAGAGCACCAAGTTGAGTTTTTTGTGAATATTGATTTCAAGATTAACAAGTTCTTTTCTTGCTGTGTTTGGATATGTATAAGGGTTGGAGTACCAAATGCTCTGCAATCAATATAGTTCTTTGTTGATGATAAAAAATTCATATGAAAGATATAAATATATGGATAAATTATTTAAAAATAAAGTAGAAGAGTTGATGATGAGCTAGATTTTTAGAGAAGTAAAATATGGAATGAGTAGCACTAGGGAGTGATAAAGTGCAAAATTGAGTAGCCGCCATGATTTTTTTGAATATTTGTTGAGGAATTAAACAATAAAGTGATGATAAATGGTAATATATGATTAAAAATGAGAGTAAAGCATGAGCTGTATAGACATTTATAATACCAACAACTCTACACCTAATACCCTGGACATCACATAATTTGGCTGGAGAAACGGTTCAACTAACATCACAAAACTCTTAATTTCCTCTCTCTCTCTCTCTCTCTCTAACATCTCTCTCAACCAACATTGCAGCCTATTCAATTCCAACCAATTCAACTTCTAAAACTCTATCCCACTTCCTCAAAATCTATACCTACCTAGTAGTAACCAACTCATCACATATATATCACATGCCCATGCAATGCACCACCATCACATCATCATCATCATCATCATCATCATCATCATCATCATCATCATCATCATCTACACATTACAAAGAAATAGTAAATGCATTTGGGTTTTGGTTTAAAAAACATTCAAATGGAATTGAGATTAATTATTTTACTCCGTATAACGTATTTGGAGGCTGAGTTATTGTTACAACACATGAGTTAGCTAGGGCACCATGGCCCCTATATATTTATTTCACCATTGTTCATCACTTTTGAGGTTGGTGCACTCTTTAATGCATTACTGGGGATTTATACGTAAATTCACTTTTTTCTTCACTCCTCCTCATCCTCGATATCCTTTCTTGTGTTTTCCAGATCAGATATAAAACATATTTCATGTCAATAAGCTGGTTGAAAATATTAATTAAGATATTAAATTTTAAATTCATTTTTATTTCATGAGTAGAATCAAACTCGCCTTAAATTTCTAATATCTTTACATATATAAAAGATCACATGGTTTATTTTACTTAGATATCAATAGAACTGATATTTAAGATATTACATCAAAGTTTTGTCTTTTTCCTTTAGATATTTTCTCTGTATTATTTTTCATGATTAACTCACCATCATTTGGTTTTACATGTAAAACCAAGGTGATCCTTTCCCAGACAAGTCAAAGTCTGTGTTCTATTTATATGTTAGTTTGTGATGGATGGTGTAACTATTGTATTAAATAGCTTTTATAGTTCATACTCCAACATAATCCTTTTCCAATTCCTTTAACTTAAATAGGGGTGAAGAGAAGAATATATATACAGAAGCATATTTTTAATAACTCAGCTTTAATAAGGTTCATTATTAATTCTATCCATCTATCTACCATTTCTTTTTAGTAAAGTTTGGAACATTTGTTAATAATGAAATTTGCTGCTTAATAACGCGGTCTCGTACTCATTAACCGTTCAAATTTCGATAGTCCATAAAAATGTTTGTGACCAAAAAAATCACAGTCATTTTCAGTTAACAACTAACATTGAAAAAAGAACCTTGTTGTATTCAAAACCTTACAAAAACATTCACTTTATCAACCAGAATACAAATACAAGGGACCAGTGGAGGAAACACTCTAATTAATTAATTAATAATTTTAACAATAACACTGATAATTCATTTGTAAAATCATTTAAAATACATTTTATTTTCCAAACTACTTGTTACGTTACACGATGGAAGACTGCACTGTACTTGTTCAAAATTTTGTGTTTTGAAAGAGGTGGTTGCCATTGCAAGAGGAAAAAATAGTTTATTTTGGTTATTAAAGAATCTAAATTATCTAATGTCATATAACCACCTTATCAAAACATAACTTCTCGATGATTATAATCATAATTCATAAATATATATATATATAACCCAACAGCTTTTAAATCTAATTCAATTCCACAAAATCAGTTTATAAAGTGAGATTTACATATTATAAAATTATTTTATCTCTAGTCGAAGTAGAACCATAGTATATTTGTTTTCGTTTCTATCTAGGTTCAGAGAAAGTATTTCAGAAAAGAAAATTTAAAGTAATTAGATCCAGAGATAACACGAAGATAAAGGAATGATAGAGAAGAACTTAAATTTATTTGTGGTGAGACCAAAATTACTTCCAACAGAGAATAACAATCGGAGGAAGAAAGGAGCAGAAGATAAAACACACTAGCTAGGGAATGATGATAAGAAGATCAAACAAACTTAGGTGGCACACATAGATATAACATCCTTTGACTTGTAGAGACATATTCAAATCGAAAAACGATGAATCAGGTCATGGAATCGAGGTCCATGATAGAGGTGAGATTCATGGGGTGCATGTATTCAGTGGTGCCTCTCAGAATCTGTTGGACTATGATTCTGTTTGCTTTCTCTGATGGATGGAATGGATCCCAGAACGCGTAAAGGTCTCTGTTTGGACACAGGTTTGAGGCTGGTGTGCACAGTCCAATCCCGTTGTATGGGCCTTGTCCACAACAAGCTATCTTCGACGTCACAAATCCTGCAGGCCCAAAACATTTCTAACGGGCTTATTGGGCTTCAATGTGGATTTCTTTTTAAGAAATTGATAATTTAAAAAGAAAATAACAAAAGCAACTTTTAAAAGCTACGTTGACTTTTAAAGGAACCTACTAAACAATGTCGTTTCCACATGCTATCTTTTCCAGGAACATGTAATTTAATTTGAAAGTTAAAAGGTGGTGTCTATAGTGTTGCATGCAGGGTGGTGCAGAAGCTATATTGATCATACCATAAGCTCGAGGGTTGGAAACGAAATCCATGTGCATGCGATAGGCATTAGCAGCAATGAAAACTTGGGAACCAACTTCTTCATTCAGTGCGTTTAACATTTCAACCAGTTGGGGATTGAACAATGCAGCAGCTCTCTGAAGTTCCACGTCGCAATCACCCGTTCTGCTTCTCATGGCTAATTCAGCTGGAACACACCCCATTGGTCCAGTACCCGTTACAAGAACTCTTCGAGTACCCAAATCATAAAGCCTCTGCATGTTTTCAACATACATGTGTTGATTAAATAATGAAGTAGATCAGAGAGAGATAAAATATCTAATATTTTGTGTCATTAATTGCTTGTGTTGTGCATTGAAGTATACGATGCTTGAAAGAGAGAAAACATATTTGGTATCCCTCACCAACCAAAAGATACCCACATGTCTTTTGTTTAATGCACATTCTTTCACACGGACCATAAGACTGGTGGTTACGTACGTACACTAATGCAGCAGAGCATTTTCGGAAACACGAATGACCCTTATTCTACGCTTCACAAATTCATGATGCATTTTGTCGTATGCATGATGATTTCCAATGCCGTGAATTCGTAAAATATTGCCAATATACCTTTTTTTCTATTATTATATATAAACTTCCAAAACAGCAACACAAAATGATTAATCATACTGTAACTGTTGTGTTTGGTGATGCATATACATACCCTCAGAACTTTGCGGTACTCAGAAACGAGATAGCGAACATAGTCTGGGAGAGAAAACTGGCGAGATCTTGCTGAATAGGGGACCAGGTAGTAATTGTTGACAAAGTCATTGCCTCCAAGAGTGATGAGAACGAGTGCTCTGTTTACTAGGTTTCTGGCTCCCTCAGCACCAATGTGTGCACTTAACCTTAGCTGATACTCCTGGAATAGCTTGAGTTGTTTGTAGATATGGATAATGTTCAACTGCCAAAACAATCATATACCAACCATACTATATATATCAGCTTTTGGAATACACGGTCACTGAAAGACTTTATACAAGTCACCCATTTATGCACTCTAAAAACACACCATGTTCCTCAATAATTTACAATTAATGTTGAAGCTTACAAATTGAATTCCCGTATCATTGAGAATGCCAATCCCAGCGGATGCAAAATTGGCACCAATCAGTAGCTTCTCTCCAACCAGTAAGGGGCTCAAATACGGCAGTGTAGGCTCTAGACCAAGTTCCAAACCTGCATGCAATTGATGTATGAATAAAGTAATAACACAAGCTTAGTTATGGTCATGCATGCAGATGATACATATACATATATAGAAACGTTAAGCACGAATGAACAAGTATATAGCATTGCTGATTTGGTTATGCCAGATTAAGTGATTCATACTGATAAGGTCAGGGATGTTTAAGCCATTGGAGAAACGTCCAGTGGGAATGTGTGATGGGAAGTCAATGCCATAGGGTGGAGCGTCTGCTCTGGCTGTGGTTGCCAAGAAATCATTGTTGCCACTGTCCACCAGTGAATCACCAAAAACGAAGAAAGCCCTTGTTGGTTGAGCAGAAATAGAGCATGGTGCTACAACCAAGCTTATGATAGCACAAAAACCAAGCACCAAAAGATTATTCATGGCTGCAAAACAGGAGTGGAATGAGTTGTTTGTGTTGTGTAGATGTATGATTCTTAGTATCCTGAGTCGTGCTTTTCATCAAACACTTGGAAGAGCTATATATATATGCAAAGGTTGAGAGGTTGATTTATCTTACAAACCACATTCATAAATGTTTTGTTCTACCACCTCTTTAGATTTAAAGCAAACCGCCGAATCAAGAAGAAAGTACATCAAGTAATTGCTCTAGTGAGTGGTTTTAGCAGAAGCCAAAACCCTTCCTTCAATTTCAACATCCAAAACCAGCATATATAATTTCAAGCCGCGTATGTGGACAGAATTTAAAATATTGGCATTGTTTCCTACACAGTCACAAGCAAAAACCGAAGTTAAATATTTTCACCTCTGCTTTCTGGGCATAATGCTTGAGTAACTACGCAATTTATGTTATATGATATCCCCCGGTGTAAGTTCAACTTCCAAGAAGAAACTATCAAGTACATTTGCTTGCATAATTGCATAGCACAATGCACGACATTTATCAAAGTTGGCAGTTAACAAATTAATAGACCAACATGTTGGATGAGTAGAACTACGTTAATCAGCAATTAGGAAATTTCGTTCTGGGAAAAGTGTTAACAGTGGCTCATATGTTACTGCTTCTCTTAAACCCTAGGTCTGCGTTCCAGTAAAATGTCAGTAAAAATAATTTCGAGTAAAAATTTAGAATTTATGTGATTATATTTAGATACTTTTATTCTAATACCAGGAGTAACATCAATTATCCCTTAACGAAAATCAAATGTATCGGATTACAATTGAATCGTATATAGTATATAGATAGAAAGAGTTGTCTATATATGAAGTATAACTTTTAACTTAATCATGAGTACTTGATCCAACAGTTAATAGTAAATCATGGTATAAAAGTTTTGATTCATATAGCAAAAACAACCTAAATCAATTCATTAAAACCAATCATGAACGGTGTTTCAACACAATTCTATATCATATAATGTGAATCCGAACAGTTCTGTTTTGGAAAAAACCAATTTTTAGAATTAACTTTTCAATGAGAAAAAGAGTGGAATGAAACCCTGTCCACTTAATTTCACCCTGTTTGAGAAAATGTATTGGCAGTAAGAGAGAGGTGTAACTTTCTGGACTCTTTCCTTAGTGGGTAGCTTCTTACAGAGAAATGGAATAGAAATGTGGGACACTTATTAATGTTAGGATGAGAAAGTAGATAGTTAATACAGGGTAGATCCAAAAACCAGCTAAGATAAAAAAAAAAAATGTTTTAAACAAAAACTATTTCAGGTAGATTGAATACTAGAGTTGTGTTATCCCATCTTTGTTGTCTAGCTAGTTCTGGAACTAAGATAGTAATAATCATGACCTAAAGTTAAACAAAACTTACGTTAAGAAGTGGATTTAAATATAATTTAATCTTAAGATGAGATTTATGGTCATTTATATATTATAAACTCAACAAATAATAATAATAAACTTTTCGATACCAACAGGTACAATCAGCCTAACAAACAGTTAACAAAAATTATTGTTAAGAAATATATTTTAAATTTAATTTAATATATGAAATTTGTATTTACTTATATATTATAAACTTAACAAACAATAAATAACAAATTTTTTGATAACAGTGGATATCGGTTTAATAAATAATAAATTTCAGTAAAATATGTTCAAACTCATGATTCAAATACCAAATTAGGAAGTAGACTTTAAACTTATCTTAATCTTACAAAATCGATTTATTAGGTCTCATAGTAATCGAATAGGAGATAATACAATAAACTCAACATACAATAAATCTTCCTATAAAGAATGACACAATAAATCCGATAAACAATAAATTTGACTAGAATAAGTTCAAGTTCATATTATAAATATGTTAAGAATTGAACTTTAAGTTTAACTCAATCTCATAAATCTGATTTTTAAAATGAAATCTTCATTTACTTATATATTGAATACTCGTTTTATATCTTATCAATAAACCTTCCACCCGGATGGTTCATAGAATCAAGTATCGGCCATGTCGCTTTAGATGCATTATTGCAGTTCAGTCTAACGACAATCTCGTCAGAAGATCTTAAAGCGAAATCATAGTTGTTTTAAGCACCGGAAACTTAGGAAGATTATGAGAAATGTACGTATATAAAGGACAGAAAGAAGTTGTAACCCGAGAAATAAACATGTTTTTTTAGTATGGGCAAGATCTCATTAATGAATAATCGATGAAGTTTTTCTGTTAAACTTTACTATCACTCGTATCTTTGTTGATTTAGAACTAAAACATCAAATGATCAAATGATACTATTTATGTGTGCGCATTTGAGCTAAACAAAGCATAAAGAAAAACAGGTTGTGTTTTTCCCAAATAAGGATTGGATTATGGGTGAGCACGAAAAACAAACACATGTCCACGTGATTCACATAAATAGGGTGGCGTTTTGGTCTCAGCTACCCTCATCCAGCATCACCAGTTTTAGATTATTTCCCTTCACAAAGAGGCTTCCATTTTTCTGCGGTGTTTCACAGTAAATTCTTCTAAGATAATTTTACGAATTTTAACCTTAAGAATGTTATACTATATGACGAATTACTGTGTATGCCGAAGATATTGACTTTATAAGATTGAATTAAATTTAAAAAGGTTATCGAGATGACAGATTTCCACTTTTTTATACGGTGTTTTACAGTTAAATTCTTTTAAAATAATTTTACTAATTCTAATCATGTTATATTATATGACAAATGTTACAGATATCATATAAGTAAAGATAGAATGATTATATAAACAGAGGCCTCATTCTAATTAAATTTAAGATAAAATTTGTTTTTGTCCTTAACTTTCGGTGAATTTTTGAATTAATTTATTTCGAAATTTTGGATCAATTTAATTATTCATCTTTCAAAATAGGTGAATTTAGTCATTTTAATCAAATTTTGTTAGATTTATTTGATGTTTTATACGCATTTTAGGATTGTATTTGAGTTGTTTATATTGTTTGACACATTTTTGTTTTAATGTTAAGTCAAATACTATTATGAAACGCGCTTGAAATGTCAAATAAACTTAACAAAATTTGATTAAAAGGACTAAATCCACATATTTCAAAATATAAAAGATTAAATTGGTCTTGAATTTCGAAATGATCTAATTCTAAAATTCACTGAAAGTTAAGGACCAAAAATATATTTAACCCTTAAATTTATAAAAAAAATCAATTTTTATGAATAAAAATATATATATTACGAAAGTCGTAATTGGTTTTCCATCGCATAAGAGTCAAATTCTCTTAGGAGTGTGAAAAAAGTAAAAAAGTAGCTGATTAAAATGGCTATAGTATTAAAATTTAAAGTAAAAGAGCTAAATTAAACAACATTTTTTAGTTTAATTTTTACAATAATTTACTGAACTATTTAAAATATTATGAAAAAAAAAAAAAAATATATATATATATATATATATATATATTCATATACAACTCAAATAAAATTTCGAATATTTGATATTAGTTTATTAGATAAGAATATATATATTGGTGTTAAATGAATTCATATACAACTTTAAGTTCAAATATATATATATATATATATATATATATATAGAGAGAGAGAGAGAGAGAGATAATTAACCTAAGAAATAGTTCACGCGGTTCAGTTTTATTTTAACTATGTTTTTTAGTTTAATTCAGTTTAATCATTACACAATTTAATTCAGTTCAAGTCATTAATTTCTAGTATTCTAGTCGTCGAAATTATATAATCTACATTGCTTTTTACTTTCTTATTTTTTTTATCCTTTTTCAGCGTTTAGCCTATTAAGGAAATTATATGTTTCTTGAACTGATAATTTTGTCTTAGTTGATCATAACAATTTTGTTGAGAAAAAAGTGATACATTTATTGAAGCATCAATTTCGATTTTTTTTAATTGAAATTACTTTTTAGATAAAAAATATTTAAATAAACAACTAAACAGAGTTTAATTCAGTTTTATAAAGCTATTTCATAATTTAATTTTCTTTTTTAAAACTAAACTATCAACCGTCGAACTTCTCCTCTCCATATTGAGGAATATTAAGTATTGTGTCATGTTTTTCATAAGACAATACTAATAACTTTTTTATTTATATTTTTATCTTTTATGTAATCTTTAATTAACTTACAAGATGACACTAATTATGTTTTAATTAATACTGTTATCTTTCTCTTATTCTTTTATTAGTTTTTTTTTAACTTAGGAAAAGAATAAAATAAGAAATACTATATTTCTCACCTTTTGGAAAGAATTTTAAGCCAAACATATTACTATACATCAATTAATACTATATTAAGATAATCCAGGATATATATCACTTTTATGACACTGGGCCAAATAATTATGTTTCCAATGCTCCTCTTAAATTTGAAAGTTTATTATACAGAGCATATAAACCATATTTTTTATATATTTATATTTATTGAACTATAAACTCGCATTTAAATGTGTCCTTCTGCACACCATTTTTTTTTAATTGTTGTTTTTTGTAGACAAACTAATTCAAATGGATTCCAAAAAAAAAAAGGTTTACATTTAGAAAACTTAAGGTATCAAGCAATTATTTTTGTGGATGTTTATTGCAAATAAAGCCTTGCAATGAATTGAAGAAAGTGCAATATGTAATTTAAGTTAAGGTTTGCATGGAATAGTTTTGTGAAGTGGTAGTGGTAGTACATTATAGATACCTAAGTTTATTACACTATAAGTTTGAAGCCCATATATGTTTTGGGCTTATCCTCTACCCACAAATTATCTAAACCCAAAACGATAAATGGGCAATAAGATACAAACCCTAAACTGGGACGTTCAATAACAAACCATGGAGTTTCCTTCTATTTTTCTCCCTTCAAATGAGGCCTTGGAGGAGAAAATGCTACGAATCCCATGGCATCAAATAATGTGTAACAATACAGCTTAAACAATGAAATATATAGCACAAAATGTAATGCAGAATGTGTGTGACAATCCTAGGTAGAAGAAGAAGAAGAAGATGATAATTAGGTCCTTGAATCCAAGTGCATAATGGTACTGAGATTCATTGGGTTCATGTATTTGGTGTCTCCAATCATGAATGTTTCCACAATTAATCTGTTTGCTCTCTCACTTGGATGAAAAGGGTCCCAAAATGCATACACATTCCTGTTTGGACACAGGTTAGACACTGGAGTACACAGTCCAATCCCATTGAAACGTCCTTGCCCACAGCATGCAACTTTTGAGGTGATAAAACCTGCATTTCAATATTCATGCTTTCAGATTCATTATCCATAGTTACTGAACCCATACAAAGTGTTACTTCATGCTTCTTCTGAGAACAATATCAGTATTCTGGCACTGCTCCAGATATTATTCTCCGACACTGCTCATGATCAGTACATAACAAATTTTCTAATCTTTTACTTTATAAGTTCGGTGAAGAGGGGAAAAAGAACTCTATAAAGAAGGAAATACACCGCCCAGAATATGAGTTATTATGTGAAAATGAAACAATCATTTTACTCTTACAATTGTTATCTGAATTACCTGTACATCCTGTACATGGACCATAATCCTTTTAAGTGTTTGCATGTTTTTACTTGTTCAGAATTTAACTATGAATCTAAGTCCTATGTCGATAGAAATGAAAAAATAAAATATTATATAAAAATGAAGATCCATAAATTCATTATCGTAAGATTTTAAGTTGAGAGTGATGTTAATCTTTTATGTAATTAGACTCCGGTCTTATAGATCTCATTAATATTATATCTCTCATAATAAACCTTCGAGAGACCTAAAACTCGTAAAATATAACACTTACATTACTCGTCGCGCGCATCAAAGTTTAATTTCGGACATTGTTTTAGTATATAAAAAATTCAGATAAATTTTCTGAAGTGGTATTTTTTATTTAAATAAAATAAATTTCTTTTAACAAACAATTTTTATTCTATATTCCTGTATTTTTTAAAAACATTATTATTATTATTTATTATTATTAATTAATTTTGGAAAGAGAAAACAGCAAAACAAGTCAGGCCCAGACCACTTCAAAAGTCATCTAATTTGGGCCCCTTATGGTCCCAACAAATAACTGCATGTTATGCAGTTTTTGATCCAATGTTTATGTTTATAAATACCTTTTCATTTTGTCTATTTTAAGAAAAAAAATGTATTTTTACGATATATTAGCATAATATTAAATTATATTAATTTTTGTAACTAATTTTCTGTAAATATGCACATTTTTCTTATTAATTTTAACTCACGTTTAAATTTCATGTATAGATTAAATCAGAACTAAGACGCGACAACATTTGTAGCATTTCAACATATAGTTAGTACCACCAATATTAGTTTAACTTTTGATATTTTCTTATATACACTCTCGTGTTAAAAAGTTTGACTCCTTTAACAAGTGCTCTAAAGCTTGCTTTTTTGAAAAATAATGATGTGACGTTGCATAATTAGTTCAATGACATTATAAAACATTTTACAATAATGATACTTTCAAATTAATTTCTACAAAAGTTATTATCAAGCACGGCTAATATTAAGTAAACTAAAACTATATTACCATGAATCCTTGACTTATACAATAAAATTGCAATAATGATTCATGTTTACATTTAAATTTTAATATTAACTACTAATGAAAATATTTCTAAGATCTAATTTTTGCGCTTTCGGGAGCTATATAGTTTCTCTTTTGCCAATTATCTTATATTTTTTCTAAAGGAAACTTAGATTCAAATTCAAAACTTAATATTGGGATAAGAATATCTCTATAGTCATACATACGATCATAAAATTAACATAAATATCTTACAAAATTATACATTCTCTTAAAATAAGCAATCTTATAATTGTTTAAAAACAACAATAATGTATTAATATTTCGGGTAATTTTGTTTTTAAGTTTTGAAATATTAGTATAATGTACTCATAGCTTACTAATTGCTACTCTAAATCATTAAGCCAACCATTACACGTAGAAATAACTTTTAGAAAAATGGATAATGTTTTTTTAAAAAGAAAAAAAAAAGTCAGTTTGGCTATTAATGTATACCTAAATTAAATCGTACAAATGATTTGGTTATAAATTTCTCACTCACATCTAAACCAGCACATGTATATATAATAATAAGACAATGATATTTTGACTACTAAATTTTGAAAATTTTCTTTTATAATATGATGTATCATTTTTTAAATGATTTTAAAATATTGAGAATGAAAAAACAAAAAAAAATGAAAAATCATTTAAAAAATACCTCAAAGATTATAAAAGAAAATTTTTAAAATTTAGTAGTCAAAAAATCATTTTCCATAATAATAATAGAAAGAGAAAGTTTTTGCTCATACCGTATGCTTGTGGGTTACTGATAAAATCCATATTGGATGCGAAGGCATTGGCTGAAATGAAGATAACTGAACCAATTTCAGAGTTAAGTTGATTCACCAACTGCACCAGTTGCGGGTTGAATAATGCAGAAGCTTGTTGCAGATCTGCTGCACACTCCCCATTTCTGCTATGCTGTGCTAATTCTGCAGGTACGCAACCTAATGGCCCCGTTCCTGTCACCAAAACTCGTCTTGCTCCCAATTCATAAAGCCTCTGCATGCATCGTACACAACTTAGAAATTAAGTTGAGATCGAAGTTTCACGTCGGATAAAAATGAGTAAAACGATTAATATATAAGGAGAAACACTTATAAACTCGTTATTTTAAGTAAGATCATTATAATCTTTAGGTCAAAATTGATTTCCTGATCTATTAATTGGTACCGAATTTTCATATGTTTCCTAAAAGAACACAAGAAACAATCATTATTATTACGCGAACAACCTAAAATATACTAATACTACCTACAAGTAATGGTCCTATATCTACAACCATTTATTTATTGCTGCTCAACAGTGCCCATATGCCTATACTTCAAAAAGACTAGGTGCAGGACAGAGATCACGAGTTATGACACATTAATTCTACATTTATAGTACCTTACCCCACATGCTTCTTACATCAATGTTTATAAATCGGTAGAATGAGTCAATAATGTTCAATGGCTTCAGCAACCCCTCATACCATACCATAACTCAACTTATTGCTTCCCACAACCACACATATACATCATCAAATTATTCACTGCTGAAGTCTAACACAAGTTAAGTCCACTCGGATAAATATTATATACACATATATTTCACTTTTTTAATTTGAGATTCGATTTTTTTGAGACTATATATTGTGTTGAATCATTTACTTTACTTTGACATTATGCATCTTTGACACCAGGTCTTGTCCTTGTCCAATTTATGTGTGTGTATTATTTTTTTCTGAGACACAATTAATCAACATGTCTTGTATTACTCAAGAACGTACAAACGTTATATTATACTAGTACTACAAATGAATGCTAGCAGATATCTTTTAGGTGTGATGGTTTAAAAGCGTAGTAAACTTCTACACTTTCAAACAATGTATTCTAAATAGGATAATCATACTATAACTTTCATTTTTGACTCTTATTCTTTACTTTCTGACTTGATTTAGTGTGAATTATTGATTAATGTACCACTATCTTTTCTTTTGAAAGAATCAATAATCACACTAAGTCACGTGAAGGAGTAAGGGATGAAAGACAAAAAATGGAAGTCAAAATATAATTTTTTTTTTAAATAATATTGTTGTAAGGTAAATTTGTAAATGAATGTGATGAAAAAAACATTTCATTAAAATTTAAATGAAAAATTATACTATAATAACTAAATTTTGACAAATTTTTTTTTACAATCGGAGTTGTTTATTTTTTCATTTTTTTATATTTCAAATCTATTTAAGATATGATAACTCAGGTTGTGAGATAAAGTTGTCAAAATTTAGTTGTTGTAGTATCTATATTCAATTTAAATAATAGAAAGAGATGTGGTAAAGAGTGGAAATGGGAAGTTAGTGTCACTTTTATCAGAAGAGGGCTTCCTACATATATTATTATCATAACGTAACAATCACTCTCACTGAATGAATAAAAAATAAATAAAACATGAAAATGTCATTTTCTCAATAATCAACGATGGCCACGATTTTGTTCCGTTTTAATCTTTTTTTTAAAAATACTATACAGACCTTATTTTAAAAAATAAAAAAACTTTATTAACAATACAAAATTAATTAAAATAAAACGCACCCTTAAGTTGAGCATGTAGATAGATGAAAAATCCTTACGGTGACCATAGAAGAGAAAGGAGCGAAAACACATCAAAGTGCTCGCATATGAAAAGAAAAACTACTACAAAGACTATATAAGGGTTTAACGTTGTTTCAATTCGAATAACATATCTGTAACAAAATTATGTTCATGTTATTTTTTTATAGCCGTTTATAGTCATAAAAACACAATTGAAAAGGAATTATTTTATTTGCAAATACTTAAATTAAGATAGTATTAGAAAAAAAAACTAAAAATAAATAAATAAAGAAAACACACTCTAACTTGTGCTCTCTTCTTTGGGAGAAAATTACAAGATTTAAAGTGGAAATAACATATTTAATCATGATATCTAATCATTATATATATATATATATATATATATATATATATATATATATGATATAAAAAAATAATATATA